>Ga0209646_1000082_pt1 | contig 200645 bp, 169 predicted proteins | sample AraplaL_Col_mTSA_FD_184259 | JGI IMG/M metagenome (GOLD analysis project Ga0209646, IMG submission 184259) | Arabidopsis root microbial communities from the University of North Carolina, USA - plate scrape CL_Col_mTSA (SPAdes) (version 2) | ecosystem: Host-associated > Plants > Roots >...
ACAAGACGGGGAACTGTCTGAGCGAAGCGAGTTTTCCCCGTCTCCGCCCGGTTACACAAATTCAAGGAAGGGGTCGCCATCTCGGGCGCGCCTTTCTTTGCTTACTTTCTTTGGCAAGACAAAGAAAGTAAGTCGCCCCCGGCAGGGGGAGAAACGGGGGATGCACCACAAAACACAAACCCCAAAGCAAGAGACACATCACCCTGCACCACAAGTGCAGAAACATGTCGAAGCACACCAGGAGATAGTCATGTCCGACCGCATCATCATCGCCTCCGCCGCCCGCACCCCCATGGGCGCCTTCCAGGGCGAACTCGCCAGCCTCACCGCCCCGCAACTCGGCGCTGCCGCCATCCGCGCAGCCGTGGAACGCGCCGGCTTGAAGCCCGAGCAAATCGAAGAAGTCATCATGGGCTGTGTGCTGCCGGCAGGCCAAGGCCAGGCACCGGCACGCCAGGCCGCATTGGGTGCCGGCCTGCCGCTGTCTGTCGGCTGCACCACGGTCAACAAGATGTGCGGTTCGGGCATGCGCGCGGCCATGAACGCGTATGACGCGCTGCTCGCGGGCTCGGTCGATGTCGTCGTTGCAGGCGGCATGGAAAGCATGACCAACGCGCCGTACCTGATCCCGAAAGGCCGCGGCGGTTACCGCATCGGCCACGGCATGATCTACGACCACATGATGCTCGACGGCCTGGAAGATGCCTACGACAAAGGCCGCGCCATGGGCACCTTCGGCGAAGACTGCGCCGAGAAGTACGGCTTCACGCGCGAGGCACAGGATCACTTCGCGATGACCTCCGTGCGCCGCGCGCAAGAGGCCACCGAATCCGGTGCGTTCCGTTGGGAGATCACCCCCGTCACCGTATCGAGCAAGGCCGGTGACACCGTTATCGACACCGACGAAGGCCCGCGCCGCATCAAGGTCGACAAGATCCCCGCGCTCAAGCCCGCGTTCAAGAAGGACGGTACGGTAACGGCCGCTTCGTCGTCGTCGATCAACGATGGTGCGGCGGCCCTGGTGATGATGCGCGAGTCGACTGCCAAGCAACTTGGCATCACGCCGCTGGCGGTGATGTTGGGCCACACCACGCACGCGCAGGCGCCGGGCTGGTTCACCACCGCGCCGGTCACGGCCATCGACAAGCTCTTCAAGAAGCTCGACTGGAACAGCAACAACGTCGATCTGTTCGAGATCAACGAAGCGTTTGCCGTGGTGCCGATGGCGGCCATGCACGACCTGCACATCCCGCACGAGAAGGTGAACGTGAACGGCGGCGCGTGTGCGCTGGGCCATCCAATCGGTGCGTCGGGCGCGCGCGTGATTGCCACGCTGCTGGGGGCGCTGCGCCGCCGTGGCGGCAAGCGCGGTGTGGCCAGCCTGTGCATTGGCGGTGGCGAGGCAACGGCTGTGGGCATCGAACTCTACTGAGGCATCCGCCATGACGAATGCAACGTCTCGCCGCACGCGCACCGCGCTCATCCTGGGCGCGTCACGCGGCATCGGCCTGGAAACCGTCAAGCAGTACCGTGCCGATGGCTGGCGCGTGATCGCCACCGTGCGCACGCAAGAGGCCGCACAGGCGTTGCAGGCGCTGGGCGCGGAAACGCATGTGCTGGACCTGACCGACGCCAACGCCGTCGCCGGCCTGGCCTGGAAGCTCGACGGCGAGGCACTGGACGTGGCGATCTACGTGGCGGGCATCTACGGCCCGCGCACACAGAACGCCACGCCCGTCAGCCAGGCCGACTTTGACGCCGTGATGCACACCAACGTGTGGGCGCCGATGGGCGTGCTGCCCGCCGTGCTGCCGATGGTGGAAGCGGGCCACAATGGTGCGGACGAACCCGGCGGCGTGCTGGCCGTCATCTCCAGTCGCATGGGCAGCATTGGCGATATGGAGAGCAACGGCGGCTGGCTGTATCGCGCCAGCAAGGCAGCAGTCAATGCCGTGCTGCATGCACTGTCGTTCGACGCGAAGAACGCCACGTGCCTAACCTTCCACCCCGGCTGGGTGCAAACCGACATGGGTGGCGCCGGAGCTGCCATCACGCCGCAGCAAAGTGTGGCGGGCATCCGCAGCGTGATCGCATCCGCCACGCGTGCCGACAATGGCGGGTTCCGCAACTACGACGGCAGCGTCATTGAGTGGTGAGTATGGACGCCGATACCACAAAAGCAAAAGAACCAAGCAGCAGCGCAGCCATCTCGGGACGCTGGTGGGAAAGCTACCTCGTTCGATATTTCATTGGTACGTTACTAGGGAGCGTTCTCATTGCCGTGCTGGGGTTGGAGCTGCAGGAGACGCTGCGCAGCGCTCTTCATGTCACTGATAATGCGAGCTCCGCTTTATACGCAAAAGACATTCTTTCCGGGCCAGCTGGTATCGCGGCGATCGCCATTGCAGGCCTCGCCTTTTGCTACGTGAGCAGCGCACCGATTACCGTTATTCATGCAACCCGTATGGATAAACGCTTTCCCAACAGTTGGGCTGCTCGCATCTGGTTCGGATGGGCATTTCTTGCCGCCATTATTGGGGGCCTCTACATCATCTTTCATGTTGCGCTCCCTACAAAGTACTTGCTTCTCTTCATGGGCATACCAGCCGCATGGGTAGGTGCCGCACAGTACGTGTGCGTTTGGCGTATTAGACGAAAGAACAAGATCGTTACCTCAGAATTCGTCGACTTCTATGTCGAGCTATCGCTAGCCCGGCAGCGTCCGAAAGCTGGCGGACTCCGGGAGAGTTACACACACCTACGCGAGCACTCCAACTCGATTTTTATCGTTGCCATAGAGCTGTCGCTCGCAAGCCTGCTAATGGCTTTCATTAAGCTCTCAGCGTGGGATTCCTCTCCATTTGGGCGAGTTGGCTTTCTCGTGCTTTTTGTTCTGGTATGGATCATCCCCAATGTATTTCTTTGGGGACGCGCCAACGCGCTGGAGGCTTACCTCCGCGAAAACCCATCGCGCTTTGACCGATAACATGTTGCTGACACCCGAACAGGAAATGATCCGCGACGCCATCCGCACCTTCGTGCGCGAGGCGATCACCCCGCACGCCGCAGCGTGGGACCGCGATGCAACGTTCCCGAAAGATGTGCACCGCCAGCTCGGCGAATTGGGCGCGTACGGCGTGGCCGTGCCGGAAGACCTTGGCGGCGCCGGGCTCGACTATCTGTCGCTCGCGCTGATTCTGGAAGAGATTGCCGCTGGCGATGGCGGCACCTCCACCGTCATCAGCGTGAACAACTGCCCGGTGTGCAGCATGCTGATGGCGTTTGCCAACGACGCGCAGAAGCAACAATGGCTGGTGCCGCTGGCGCGCGGCGAGATGCTCGGCGCGTTCTGCCTGACCGAGCCGCACGTCGGCTCCGATGCCTCGGCCTTGCGTACCACCGCTACGCGCGATGGCGACCACTGGGTACTCAACGGCGTCAAGCAGTTCATCACCAGTGGCAAGCATGCCGACGTGGCGATCGTCATGGCCGTCACCGACAAGGCAGCGGGCAAGCGCGGCATCAGCGCGTTCCTGGTGCCGACCAAGACGCCGGGCTATATCGTCGCGCGGCTGGAAGACAAGCTCGGCCAGCACTCTTCCGACACGGCGCAGATCGTATTTGAAGACTGCCGCATCCCCGCCGATTGCCTGCTGGGCGAAGAAGGTGCCGGCTACAAGATGGCGCTGTCCGGACTGGAAGGCGGGCGCATCGGCATTGCCGCGCAGAGCGTGGGCATGGCCCGTGCGGCCTTCGAGGCGGCGCTGGCGTATGCCAAGGAGCGCGAGAGCTTCGGTCAACCGCTATTCGCACATCAGGCCGTGCAGTTCCGGCTTGCCGAGATGGCCACGCGTGTGGACGTGGCGCGCCAGATGGTCTGGCACGCCGCCAGCCTGAAAGACGCGGGGCTGCCGTGTCTCAAAGAAGCGGCCATGGCCAAGCTCAACGCCAGCGAGATGGCCGAGCGCGTGTGCTCGGATGCCATCCAGGTCTTCGGCGGTTACGGCTACGTGAGCGACTTCCCGGTGGAACGCATCTACCGCGATGTACGCGTGTGCCAGATCTACGAAGGCACCAGTGATATCCAGAAAATCCTGATCGCCCGCGCCCTCGCGTAGGCCAACAAGGAGCGCACTGCCATGCCCATGAAGAAAGGATTCCGCGCCCTGGTCGACCAAGCCATGGCCGAAGTGCGCACCCTGTCGGTAGACGAGGCACGCGCCATGTTCGATGATTCCGCCGTGCAATTTGTGGACGTGCGCGACATCCGCGAGCTGGAACGCGAAGGCGTGATCCCGCACGCGCTGCATGCCCCGCGCGGCATGTTGGAATTCTGGGTCGACCCAGAATCGCCGTATCACAAGCCGGCCTTTGCGCAAGACAAGACCTTCGTCTTCTTCTGCGCGGCCGGCTGGCGCAGCGCGCTGGCCACCAAGACCGTGCAGGACATGGGCTTGCCGCGCGTGGCCCATATCGAGGGCGGATTCACCGCCTGGAAGGCTGCCGGTGCGCCGGTCGCCGCTTACGAAAAACCAACGAAAAAAGCATGACTGCAGTCTCTCAATCCGCCGCGACCCAACCTCGCCACCCACGCTTTGACGCCATCCTCTTTGATTGCGACGGCGTGCTGGTCGATAGCGAGCCCCTCGTCAACCGCCTGATCTGGGAGATGCTGACCGAGCTCGGCATCAACATCAGCCCGGAAGATTCCATCAAGCGCTTCCTCGGCAAGGCCATCCGCGAAGAGCTGGATGCGATTGCCGAGATGCGCGGCGCGCCGCTGCCGCCGAACTGGCTGTCCACCTTCCATGCGCGCCGCAACGCGCTGCTCGAAGCCGAAGTGGAAGCCGTGCCGCATATTGCGCACGCTATCGACGTGCTCTCGAAGCTCGGCCTGCCGATGGCAGTCGCCTCCGGCGCCGACCGCACGAAGGTGGAGCTGCAACTGAACCGCACTGGTTTGATCGAGCACTTCCAGCCGACGGACGTACGCATCTTTTCGGCCACCGAGGTCGCGCGCAGCAAGCCCGCGCCCGATGTGTACCTGCTGGCTGCCAGCAGCCTGGGGGTAACGCCCTCGCGCTGCCTGGTGATTGAAGACAGCCCCACGGGTGTGACCGCCGGCCACGCTGCGGGCATGACCGTGCTGGCCTACGCCGGCCGCAATGCGCCCGGCCCGCTGCTTGCCGCAGGTGCTACGCAAACCTTCACCGATATGCGCCACCTGCCGGATTTGCTGGCCTGATGTCGAATACCCAAGCCAATTCCATCGGCCCGACCGACGCCTGCCCCTGCGGCGGTGGCGCCTACGCACGCTGCTGCGGCCCGTTCCACGCGGGCGAGGCGGTGCCGGCCACGGCCGAACAGCTCATGCGCTCGCGCTACAGCGCCTATGTGCTGGGCGACACGGCGTATCTGCGCCGCACGTGGCATCCGTCCACCTGCCCCGTCGATCTGGAAACGAGCGAAGCCGACGCCACCGCCACCCGCTGGCTCGGCCTGGACGTGAAGCGCCACGTACCGCAAGACGCAACACACGCGACGGTGGAATTCGTCGCGCGCTACAAGGTAGGCGGCCGCGCGCATCGCCTGCATGAAACCAGCCGCTTCATCCGCCTGGACGGCAGCGGCGCTGAATCCCCCGAGGGCCGTTGGCTGTATGTCGACGGCACCTTCTCCGATTGAACCTCGCACTGCTGCCATGCCGACGCTAGAGACCAAGCTCAACCCCCGTGCCGAAGACTTCAAGGCCAATGCCGATGCCATGCGCACCCTCGTCGCCGATTTGCGCGACAAGGTCGCCCGCATCGCCCAGGGCGGCGGTGACGACGCCCGCGCCAAGCACCTCGCGCGCGGCAAGCTGCTGCCGCGCGATCGCGTGCAGCAACTGCTCGACCCGGGCACGCCGTTCCTGGAGTTCTCGCAACTGGCGGCGTACGGCATGTACGACGACGCGGCACCGGGCGCCGGCATCATCACCGGCATCGGCCGCATCTCGGGGCAAGAATGCGTGATCGTCTGCAACGACGCCACGGTCAAGGGCGGCACGTATTACCCGATGACGGTGAAGAAGCACCTGCGTGCGCAGGAGATTGCCGAGCAGAACCACCTGCCCTGCGTCTACCTGGTCGACTCGGGCGGCGCCAACCTGCCGAACCAGGACGACGTGTTTCCCGACCGCGACCACTTCGGCCGCATCTTCTACAACCAGGCCAACCTGTCGTCGAAGGGGATTCCGCAGATTGCGGTGGTGATGGGTTCGTGCACGGCCGGCGGCGCGTACGTGCCGGCCATGAGCGATGAGTCCATCATCGTCAAGGAACAGGGCACGATCTTTTTGGCCGGCCCGCCGCTGGTGAAGGCCGCGACGGGCGAGGTGGTGAGCGCCGAAGACCTGGGCGGCGCCGACGTGCACACGCGCCTGTCTGGCGTGGCGGACTACTTCGCCAACAACGATGCGCACGCACTGGCACAGGCCCGCAGCATCGTCGCGCACCTGAATCGCCGCAAGCCGGACCAAGTGCAGATTCATGCGCCGGTCGAGCCCCGCTTTCCGGCCGAAGAACTCTATGGCGTGATCCCGACCGACACGCGCAAGCCGTTCGACGTGCGCGAGGTCATCGCCCGCATCGTCGATGATTCCGCCTTCGATGAATTCAAGGCGCGTTACGGCACCACGCTCGTCTGCGGCTTCGCGCGCATCTGGGGTTACCCGGTCGGCATCATCGCCAACAACGGCATTCTGTTTTCGGAAGCCGCGTTGAAAGGCGCGCACTTCATCGAGCTGTGCTGCCAGCGCAAGATCCCGCTGGTGTTCCTGCAGAACATCACCGGCTTCATGGTGGGCCGCAAGTACGAGAACGAAGGCATCGCCAAGAACGGCGCCAAGATGGTGACGGCTGTGGCGACGGCGCAGGTGCCCAAATTCACGGTCATCATCGGCGGCTCTTTTGGGGCGGGCAACTACGGCATGTGCGGGCGGGCGTACTCGCCGCGCTTCCTGTGGATGTGGCCGAACGCGCGCATCTCGGTGATGGGCGGCGAACAAGCGGCCAGCGTGCTCGCCACCGTGCGCCGCGACGGCATCGAAGCCAAAGGCGGCCAGTGGAGCGCGGATGAGGAAGCCGCCTTCAAGGCGCCGATCCGCGATCAATACGAACGCCAGGGCCACCCTTATTACGCCAGCGCACGCCTGTGGGACGACGGCGTGATCGACCCGGCGGACACGCGCAGCGTGCTGGGCCTGGGCCTGTCGGCCAGCCTGAACGCGCCGATTGGCGACATGAACTTCGGCGTGTTCCGCATGTAAGCGGGCCGCCGGTTGAATTGAACGGGGGAATGCCGTGAACAAGAAGGTCAGGCGAGCATGGAGCGGCGCGTGTGCGGCCATTGGCTGCGCCCTGCTGCTGACCGCCGCCTATGCGCAAGACAAATCTGCCAGCGGCCTGAACGAAGAGATTGTGGAAGTCCCCAAGTCTGCGGGCATCTTCACCGTCAAGCTGGAAACCACGATCTACAAGCCGGCAGGCGACGGGCCGTTTCCGCTCATCGTGCTCAACCATGGCAAGGCGCACGGCAACCCGGCCTTCCAGAGCCGCGCGCGCTACACCGCGCAGGCGGCGGCACTGGTCGCACGGGGCTATGTGGTGGTGATCCCGATGCGCCAGGGCTTCTCCAAGTCGGGTGGCGCGTATATCGGTGGCGGCTGCAATGTCGAGGCTAACGGCATCGTGCAGACCGAAGACGTGGTCGCCACGCTCGACTACATGACCAAGCAGCCGTATGTGGACCGCGACCGCATCGTCATCATGGGCCAATCACACGGCGGCCTGACCACGATGGCCTTTGGCACCATCAGCTACCCCGGTGTACGCGGCCTGGTGAACTTTGCCGGCGGCCTGCGCAACGACACCTGCGTGTCGTGGGAAGACAACCTCGTGCGGGCCTTTGAAAACTACGGGCGCCAGTCACGTTACCCATCGCTCTGGTTCTACGGCGACAACGACAGCTACTGGCCCAAGCCGCTGCCGGAGAAGATGTTTTCGGCGTACACCAACGCAGGCGGCAAGGCACGCCTGGTCGATTACGGCAACTTCCAGAGCGACTCGCACGGCATGTTCGCCAGCCGCGCAGGCCTGAACATCTGGCTGCCCAAGGTGGATGCCTTCCTGCGCGAACTCGGTTTGCCCTCCGGCCCGGTGCCCGCCAACGCGAGCACACAAGACGGCCCCAACAAGGACACGCAATGAACGCCTTCGAAACCCTCGCCTTCGCGCAACACGGCGCCGTCGCCACGCTCACGCTCAACCGCCCGGATGTGCGCAACGCCTTCAACGAGACCGTCATCGCCGAGCTAACGGGCGCCTTCCGCGCACTGGCCGATGAGCCCAGCGTGCGCGCCATCGTCCTGGCCGGCACCGGCCCAGCCTTCTGCGCCGGTGCGGACCTGAACTGGATGAAGAAGATGGCCGGCTACTCGGACGACGAGAACCGCGCCGACGCCCTGCGCCTGGCCGAGATGCTGCGTGCCATCTACACGTGCCCCAAGCCCGTCATCGCACGTGTGCAGGGCGATACCTATGCCGGCGGTGTCGGCCTGGTCGCCGCGTGCGACATCGTGGTGGCGGTGGAGACGGCCAACTTCTGCCTGTCGGAAGCCAAGCTCGGGTTGATCCCGGCCACCATCAGCCCGTACGTGATCCGCGCGTTGGGCGAGCAGGCCTCGCGCCGCTACTTCATCACCGCTGAGCGTTTCCCCGCCGCCGAAGCCCATCGCCTGGGCCTCGTGCATGAGTTGGTGAACGCAGACACGCTCGACGCGAAGGTCAACGACATCACTGCCGCGCTCGTCGCCAACAGCCCGAACGCCGTGCGCGAGAGCAAGCGCCTCGTGCGTGAAGTGTCTGGCGCCGCCGTCAACGACGCATTGCTGGCCGACACCGCAGACCGCATCGCCGCCATCCGCGCTTCGGAAGAAGGCCGCGAAGGCGTGCAAAGTTTTCTGGGCAAGCGCAAGCCGAACTGGCTCCTGCCGGCCTGAACCCTATAACTACGAAACCACACATCAAAAAATCATTTGAAGGAAGTCCTCATGCAATCCACTCCGCTCAACTTCGTGCCGAACGCCGCCAAGGCGCCTATTACGCCGGGGCAAGCGCCCAATGCGCGCTGGAGCCGCGAAGCCATCGAAGCGCTGTTCGCGCTGCCGTTCAACGACCTGTTGTTCCAGGCGCAGCAAGTGCACCGTGCCAACTTTGATGCGAATGCGGTGCAGCTGTCGACGTTGCTGTCTATCAAGACGGGCGGTTGCCCGGAAGACTGCTCGTACTGCCCGCAATCGGCGCGCTACGACACGGGCGTGGAGGCTGAAAAGCTGATGCCCATCGACGAAGTGCTGGAAGCCGCATCGCGCGCCAAGCAAAACGGTGCGAGCCGCTTCTGCATGGGCGCTGCGTGGCGCAACCCCAAGCCGCATCAGCTCGATGCCGTGGCCGACATGGTGCGCGGCGTGAAGGCGATGGGGCTGGAGACCTGCGTGACACTGGGCATGCTCAAGCAGGAACAAGCCGCGCAACTAAAAGATGCGGGCCTGGATTACTACAACCACAACCTCGACACCGCGCCCGAGTTCTACGGCGAGATCATCACCACGCGTACGTATCAGGACCGGCTCGACACGCTGGAGCATGTGCGTGACGCGGGCATCAACGTGTGCTGTGGCGGCATCGTTGGCCTGGGGGAATCGGTGCACGAGCGTGCGGGCCTGATCGCCGAACTGGCGAACATGGAGCCGTATCCGGATTCAGTGCCGATCAACAACCTCGTGAAGGTGGAAGGCACGCCGCTGGCGGGCAATGAGGAACTCGATCCGTTTGATTTCGTGCGCACGATTGCCGTGGCGCGGATCACGATGCCCAAGGCGATGGTGCGGCTGTCTGCTGGCCGCGAGGCGATGGATGATGCGCTGCAGGCGATGTGCTTTATGGCGGGCGCTAACTCGATCTTCTATGGCGAGAAGCTGCTGACGACGGATAACCCGGAGGCGGATGCGGATCGCAAGCTGCTGGCGCGGTTGGGGATGCGGGTGGAGGTGCAGGACCACCTGCATCAGGGTGGTGATGCTTCGCACTCGCATTCGTCGCATTGCCATATCGACATTACGCCTGCGGACTGATTTGTTTGGCTCGGGGGGCGGTTTTGTTTTTGCGTTGGTGGTCTGCCTCCCTTTCGCCCCCTGCCGGGGCCGACTCACTTTCTTTGTCTTGCCAAAGAAAGTAAGCAAAGAAAGGCGCGCCCGAGATGGCGAAAGACTCCTTGAATTTATGCCGCAGGGAGGGGAAGGGAAAAACTCGCTTCGCTCAAACAGTTTCCCTTCCTTTTTCCTCCCTGCAACAGAAATTCAAGGCGCCATCTAGGGCAAGGTACGACCACACCATCGGAGCACAACCGCAGTAGCAAGTACGCGGCAAGATGCAGAGCGAAGCAAACGGCAACACAGCAACACAGCAACACAGCAACAAACAAGAGCCTGACAGAGCATGCAGACCAACGATTTGGCCGTTGACGTTCCTGCCCTTGATGGCGCCTTGAATTTTTGTAAGCGAGCGGAAAAAAGACGGGAAACTGTTTGAGCGAAGCGAGTTTTTCCCGTCTCCGCTCGGTTACGAAAATTCAAGGAAGGGGTCGCCATCTCGGGCGCGCCTTTCTTTGCTGACTTTCTTTGGCAAGACAAAGAAAGTGAGTCAGCCCCGGCAGGGGATGAAACAAGGGATGCACCACAAGTGCAGAAGATGCAGAGAACACCGGAGACACACCAAAAATGATCACCAAACTCCTCATCGCCAACCGAGGCGAAATCGCCTGCCGAGTCGCCGCCACCTGCCGCAAGCTGGGCATCCGCACGGTCGCCGTCTACTCAGATGCCGATGCCAACGCCCGCCACGTCACCGCCTGCGACGAAGCCATCCACATTGGCGAACCCGCCGCCCGCGACAGCTACCTCCGCGCCGACCGCATCCTCGAAGCCGCCCGGGCAACAGGCGCCCAAGCCGTCCACCCCGGCTACGGTTTCCTCTCGGAAAACGAAACCTTCGCAAAAGCCTGCGCAGAAGCCGGCATCATCTTCGTCGGCCCGCCGGCCTCGGCCATCGAAGCGATGGGCAGCAAGAGCGCCGCGAAAGCACTGATGGATAAGGCCGGCGTACCCCTCGTCCCCGGCTACCACGGCGACAACCAGGACGCCGCCTTCCTGCGCACGCAAGCCGACCGCATCGGCTACCCCGTGCTCATCAAGGCCAGCGCCGGCGGCGGCGGCAAGGGCATGCGCGTGGTGGAATCGGGCGATGCGTTCGAAGCCTCGCTGGCGTCCGTCAAGCGCGAAGCCTCGTCCAGCTTTGGCGATGACCGCGTGCTGATCGAGAAGTACCTCACCCGCCCGCGCCATATCGAAATCCAGGTCTTCGCCGACAGCTTTGGCGATGCCGTCTACCTGTTCGAGCGCGACTGCTCCGTGCAGCGCCGTCACCAGAAGGTGCTGGAAGAAGCCCCCGCCCCCGGCATGACGCTGGACCGCCGCCGCGCGATGGGCGAAGCCGCCGTCGCAGCTGCCCGTGCAGTCGGCTACGTAGGCGCCGGCACGGTCGAATTCATCGTCGATGAAGACGGCACGTTCTACTTCATGGAGATGAACACGCGCCTGCAGGTCGAGCACCCCGTCACCGAGATGATCACGGGCGAAGACCTCGTCGAATGGCAATTGCGCGTGGCTTCCGGCGAGCCGCTGCCGCGGTCGCAAGATGAATTGCACATTCACGGCCATGCGCTCGAAGCACGCATCTATGCAGAAAACCCGGATCGTGATTTCCTGCCCTCCATCGGCACGCTGAAGGTGCTGCGCACGCCGGCTGCGGTGGAGTTCACCGTCGGCGCACAGGCCAATGGCGAACCGGCCGCCGTGCGTATCGACGCCGGTGTGCGCGAAGGCGATGCCATCAGCCCCTACTACGACCCGATGATCGCCAAGCTGATCGTCTGGGGCCGTGATCGTGAAGAGGCGCTCGCGCGCATGCTGCAGGCGCTAGGCAGCTTCCATCTGGTCGGGCTGTCGTCCAATGTGGCGTTCCTGCGCCGCCTCGTGGCATCGAAGCCATTTGCGACCGCCGATCTGGATACGGGCCTGATCGCGCGCAATCACGACACGCTGTTCCCCGCCGCGCCGGAGGTGCAGCAAGACGCCATCGCCCTGGCCGTGGCCGCGCTGCTGGCACGCGAGGCCCGCAGCCTGCGCACGGACACACGCGATCCGCATTCGCCGTGGGCACGCGGCAGCGGCTGGCGCCTCAATGGTGCAGCCGAACGCGTGCTGCGCTTCACGCATGGCGATCAGTCCATCGACGCCACGCTCGTCTATGGCCGTGACGGCTCGCGCCTCAAAACCAACGGCACCGAAGCGCCCTTCACCACGCAACGCCACGGCGAGACCTTCACCGTCGCGCTCGGCTCGCACAAGGCCACCGGGCAGGTGCATGCGGATGGCGATGTCTTCCACGTCTTCACCGGCGGCGCGCACTGGACGTTGGAGCGCCATGACCCGCTCGCCCACGCCGGTGAGACCGACGACGAAGGCGGCAAGCTAACCGCGCCGATGCCGGGCAAGGTCATCGCCGTGCTCGCCGCACCCGGCCAGACCGTGACCAAGGGCGCGCCGCTGGTCGTCATGGAAGCCATGAAGATGGAACACACGCTCACCGCCCCCGCCGACGGCGTCGTCGAGTCCGTGCTGTATGGCGTGGGCGATCAGGTGACGGAAGGTGCGCAGCTGCTGGCGTTCAAGCCGGCGGAGTAACGCCTAAACCGCGCCACAGCGGCCCTGCTACACTGCTTGACGTATACGTCAACTCAGACCCGAAGTTGCCTCACATGCACATCCAGATCTACACGCCCGACGGCAAGCCCCAACCCTGGCTCGATGGTTTTGCGCAGGCGCTGCCCGAAGCGCGGCTGTCGGTGTGGGAGCAAGGTGCGGCGCAGGACGCCGACTACGCCGTGGTCTGGCAGCCGCCCGCCGACATGCTGCGCGGGCGCACGGATCTGCGCGCGGTGTTCAACCTGGGCGCGGGTGTCGATGCCATCCTCGGCCTGCGTGCGCAATCGCCGGATGCCATTCCCGAAGGCCTGCCGATCGTGCGCCTGGACGACGCCGGCATGGCCGCGCAGATGGGCGAGTACGTCACGCATGCCGTGCTGCGTTTCTTCCGCCGGTTGGACGAATACGAGCGCCAGCAGCAAGCCAAGATGTGGCGCTTCCTCAAGCCGTTCAACCGCGATGAGTTTGTCGTCGGCGTGCTGGGCCTTGGCGTGCTCGGCACGCACATCGCCGAGACGCTGGCGGGCTTCGGTTTTCCGGTGCGCGGGTGGAGCCGTTCAGCCAAGCAAATCGATGGCATCGACTGCCGCGCCGGTGCCGATGCACTGCCCGGGTTTCTATCCGGTACGCGCGTGCTGGTGAACGTGCTGCCGCTCACCGCTGATACCGAGAACATGATCGACGCCAAGTTGCTCGCGCAACTCGCGCCGGGCGCGTTCCTTGTCAACGTGGCACGCGGCAAGCATGTGGTGGAAGAGGATTTGCTGGCCGCCGTGCGTAGCGGGCACATTGGCGGCGCCGCGCTCGACGTGTTCCGCAAAGAACCGCTGCCTGCCGATCACCCTTTCTGGACTGAACCGCGCATCCACATCACGCCGCACATTTCGGCGCTGACGCTGCGCGAGGTCAGCATTGCCCAGATCGCGCGCAAGATCCGCGCACTGGAAGCTGGCGAGCCGATCGTCGGCATCGTCGATCTGCAACGAGGTTATTGAGATGAGCTACCCGCATTTCGTGAAGGTGGTCGAGGTCGGCCCGCGCGACGGTCTGCAGAACGAGAAGGCACCGGTCTCGACCGACACCAAGGTCGAGCTGGTGAACCGCCTGTCCGACGCTGGTTTCGTCAACGTGGAAGCCGCGTCGTTCGTGTCGCCTAAGTGGGTGCCGGCGATGGCCGACGGCGCCGACGTGATGGCGCGCATCCAGCGCCGGCCAGGCACGCTGTATTCGGTGCTCACGCCCAACATGAAGGGCTTCGAGGCCGCAGCCGCAGCGGGCGCGGATGAGATCGTGATCTTCAGCGCAGCCAGCGAGGCCTTTGCGCAGAAGAACATCAACTGCTCGATTGCCGAATCGATCGAGCGCTTTGTGCCGGTGGCCAAGGCCGCTAAGGATGCGGGCATTCGCGTGCGCGGGTCGATCTCATGCTCGCTGGGGTGCCCGTATCAGGGCGAAGTGCCGGTATCTGCCGTGGTCGACGTGATCAAACGCATGGCCGATCTGGGCTGCGACGAGATCGACATTGCCGACACCATCGGCGTGGGCACGGCCGGGCGCGTGAAAACCGTGATGGAGGCCGCCGCGGCCACCTTCCCGATCGACCGCCTCTCCGGCCATTTCCACGACACGTACGGCCAGGCGCTGGCCAACATCCTCGCCAGCCTGGAAGTCGGCATCAACATTTTCCACGCCTCGGTGGCGGGGCTGGGCGGTTGCCCGTACGCCAAGGGCGCGACCGGCAACGTAGCGACGGAAGACGTGCTGTATATGCTGCATGGCTTGGGCATCCGCACCGGCATCGATCTGGATAAGGTGGTGCTGGCGGGCGATTTCATATCGCAAGCCATCGGCCGGCCCACCGCTTCGCGCGCGGGCCGTGCGCTGCTACTGAAGCTGCAAGACCAGATCGCCCAGGCTTGTATCTAATCCCTCACGCAGAACAACGATGACCGCTACCGACACGAACGCCCCCCTGCCCGAATCTGCCCAGCGCGTGGCCGACCATCTGCGCGCACTCGGCTACGAAAAAGACATCGTCATGCTGCCGGCCACCGGCAAGACCTCCGCCGAAGCCGCTGCCGGCCTGGGCTGCTCGGTGGCGGAGATCGCCAAGTCGATCATCTTCCGCCGCGCCAAAGACGACGTGCCGGTGCTGGTGATCGCCAGCGGCACCAATCGTGTCGACGAGGCCAAGGTGTCCGCGCACGTGGGCGCACTGGCCAAGGCGGACGCCAAGTTCGTGCGCGAGAAGACCGGTTATGCCATCGGCGGCGTATGCCCCGTCGGCCATGCGGTCAAGCCGGTCATGCTGCTTGACCGCGATCTGTTTCAGTACGACAGCGTGTGGGCCGCTGCCGGGCATCCGCATGCTGTGTTCAACCTCACGCCCGCCGAGTTGGAAGCGATGACCGGCGCGCCCGTGGCCGACATCGCCCAGCGCGATTGACAGAACGTCGATGGACAGCAGCACACGCGCTCAACTCAAGCTCGCATTGGGCAAACTGCGCAACAGCCGCGCGCAGGCCGAGCGCGCACAGCCAGTCGCATCACCATGCATCAGCGTGTGCAAGATGAACGATGCGCGCGGCCTATGCATCGGCTGTATGCGCACCATCGACGAGATCGCCGCGTGGTCGACCATGAGTGACGCTGCGCGCCTCGCGGTCTGGAGGACCTTGCCCGAGCGCGCGTGCACGTGGCTTAACGACACCTCCTGCGCCTGACCGCCCTCACCATGGCCGAACACGACATCGTCACCCTTCCAGATTCGATGCGCGTGTTCGAGCGCGGTTGGCTGTCGTCCAACAACATCCTCTTCTTCGATGACGAGGTTGGTGACGGCGGGCACGGCGGCTGCGCGCTGGTCGACTCGGGCTACCTCACACACGCGCCGCAGACCGTGGCGCTGGTGCAGCACGCACTGCAAGGCAAGCCGCTGCGCCGTCTGCTGAATACGCACCTGCATTCCGATCACTGCGGCGGCAACGCAGCACTGCAGGCGCTGTACGACTGCCACACCCGTGTGCCCGCAGCACAGGTCGACGATGTGCGCCGCTGGGATACGGATGCCCTCAGCTACGCCCCCACCGGCCAACAGTGCGCGCGCTTCACGCTGCCCGACGCCGATGCCGGCCTCGCGGATGGCATGAGCTTGCGTCTGGGCGGCTTCGACTGGCAGGTTATCAGCGCGCCGGGGCATGACCCGCATGCGGTCATCCTCTACGCCCCCGAGACGCGCGTGCTGATCTCCGCCGACGCGCTGTGGGAGCGCGGCTTTGGCGTGATCTTTCCCGAACTGGAGGGCGAAAGCGGCTTTGCCGAGCAGCAGGCCATTCTCGAGCGCATCGCTCAGCTCGATGCCCGCGTGGTGATCCCCGGACACGGCCGGCCGTTCACCGGCGTCAACGCAGCCATTGATGCGTCGCTCAGTCGGTTGGCTTATCTGCGGGTGGATGCGGAGCGCAATGCGCTGCATGCCATTCGTGTGCTGGTGAAGTTCAAGCTGCTGGAGCAGCAAGCCCTCAACCATGAGGCGCTGGCCGCATGGTTCACGCAGACGACGTTGATGCCGCGGTTACAGGCGCGATTCTTTCCCAACGCGTCATTAGTCGAGGTGCTCGATGCGGCTATCACCGCACTGGTCAAGGCGGGGGCTGCAGCGGTGGAGCACGGGCGGATTCGCAACCGCGATTGAATCCGTCCGGCGACTGACCGCTGACCTCACGCAAAAAACGTCCGCATCTCCTTCAACAACGCCTCCGGCGCCTCCTCCGGCACGTAATGCCCGCAGGGGACCGTGCCGCCGCTCACCTCGTCCGCCACGGCCTGCCACAGCTCCAGCGGCTTGAAGCACCGCTGAATCACTCCATGCTCGCCCCACAGCACATGCAGGGGCACCCGCACGCGCTTGCCAGCATCGCGGTCGGCGCGGTCGTGTTCCAGGTCGATGGTGGCGGCAGCGCGGTAGTCCTCGCACATGGCGTGCACGCACGCGGGCTCGCGCATGGCCGCGGCGTAGGTGTCCATCGCTTCCGGGGCAAACGGCTGCAGCCCCGCATGGCGCAGGCCCATCAGCTTGCTGATGTAGAAATCGGGCGTCGCGTTGATGAGCGTCTCAGGAAACGGATGCGGCTGGATCAGGAAGAACCAGTGCCAGTAGGCGGACGCAAACGCCATGTCGGTGTTTTCGTACATGGCGAGCGTGGGGGCGATGTCGAGCAGCATGGCGCGCTCCACGTGCGCGGGGTGATCGACGCACAGGCGATGCGCCACGCGCGCGCCGCGATCGTGCGCACATAGCCGGAAGCGGCCGAAGCCGAGCGCGCGCATCACCTCCACTTGGTCCTGCGCCATGACGCGTTTGCTGTATTCCACATGCCGGGCACTGCCTTCCGGTTTGGACGAAGCGCCATAGCCGCGCAAGTCGGTGGCCACGACGGTGTAGTCCTCTGCCAGATCTTGCGCCACCTTGTGCCAGATCACATGGCTTTGCGGATGCCCGTGCAGCAACAGCAGCGGCGGGCCGCTACCGCCGATCACGCCGGCAATCTCCACGCCGTTGACTGCCTGGCGGAACGGGCGAAAGCCGGGGAACAGCGCGGCGTCTGCGGCGGCGGTAGCGGCATCAATGGATAGCGGCGTGGTCATGCGGGTCTCCGTGGTTGTGTGCGATGCGTGCGATGGATGCTCCGCATGCTAGCGCACCGCGGGCATGCACGTTGCGGAGATGTCCGCTCCGCCCATCTGACAGGAGCCCTCCATGACTACGCTATCCGGCACTCGCATCGCCATCCTGGTCGACGACCTCTTCGAGCAAGCCGAGCTGGCCAGCCCCAAACAGGCGCTGGAAGACGCCGGCGCCACCACCGCCGTCATCGCGCCCAAGGCCGGCAGCGTGACGGGGTTGCATCACGACACCGAGGCCGACAAATTCAAGGTGGACTTGGTGCTGGACTACGCCCGCGCCGAAGACTTCCATGGCCTGGTGCTGCCCGGCGGCGTGTTCAACGCCGATGCGCTGCGCATGGTGCCCGCCGCACAGGCCTTTGTAAAAGCGTTCGAGCGCGAGCAAAAACCCATTGCCGTGATCTGCCACGGGCCGTGGCTGCTGGTGTCGGCCGGGCTGGTGCGCGGGCGCACGCTCACGAGCTGGCCCACGCTGCAGGACGACATCCGCAATGCTGGCGGCATGTGGGTCAATCAGGAGGTCGTGACCGACCGCAACTGGGTCAGCAGCCGCAAGCCTGACGATCTGCCCGCCTTCAACCGCACCTTCATCGAATTGCTTGCGCAGCACGCACATGTCTGAGGCCGGCCGTCGCATTGGCCGTGCTGGCAGATCGCACGCGGCGGGGTGCGGGATCGTTCCTATAATCGAGACGCTATCCGCACGCCTCTGCCAGGAGCCGCCATGCCCGCCGCCAAGCATCTGCCGCCCGCCCTGCAACACTTGACGCTGCCCGTGATCGGCTCGCCGATGTTCATCGTGAGTTATCCGGAGCTGGTGTTGGCGCAGTGCAAGGCGGGCATCGTCGGCGCGTTTCCGGCGCTCAATGCGCGCCCCGCCGAGGTGCTGGACGACTGGCTCACGCAGATCAACGATGCCCTAGCTGCCCACCGGGCCGCCCACCCGCACGACGTGGTTGGACCGCTGGCGGTCAATCAGATCGTGCACCACTCGAATGCGCGGTTGGAACAGGACGTAGCCACTTGTGTGAAGCACAAGGTGCCGATCTTCATCACCTCGCTGCGCGCGCCGGTCAAGGAGATTCTGGATGCCGTGCATAGCTACGGCGGCATCGTGCTGCATGACGTAATCAACCTGCGCCATGCTGAGAAGGCGCTCGAAGCCGGCGTCGATGGGTTGATCTTGGTGGCGGCGGGTGCGGGCGGACACGCCGGCACGCTGTCGCCATTCGCGCTGGTGGGCGAGGTGCGGCGCATCTTCGACGGGCCGATCGCGCTGTCGGGCGCCATCGCCACCGGCGACGCCATCCTGGCCGCGCAGGCCATGGGCGCGGACCTCGCCTACATCGGCACGCGCTTCATCGCCAGCCAGGAGGCGCATGCGGCGGAGCGCTATAAGCAGGCGATCCTGCGTGCGGCCGCTTCGGACATCGTCTACACGAACCTCTTCACAGGCGTGCACGGCAACTACATCCGAGAAAGCATCGAACTGGCGGGCCTGGACCCTGCCGCCTTGCCCGAAACCGACAAGTCGACGATGAACTTTGGCGATGGCAGCTCACGTGCCAAGGCCTGGAAAGACATCTGGGGCGCCGGCCAAGGTGTCGGCCAGATCGGGGATGTTCCGCCCGCGGGGGAGATCGTCGCTCGCCTGAAAGCTGAATATGACGCGGCGAAATTGCGTCTGGCGATCCACCTGCGTCTGTAAGCATGGGCTGGGTGGGCGTACCCCACTGCACTTCGATTGACTTGGGGCGGCGGCACTTCTAAATTCAAAAATGCTCAAGAACAAGCGCGGCGACGGGCGAGTAACCCCGGGCGACCGCGCAAGCGTGTGCGCAAGCATCCTGGGGGGATGTTCGAACAGGCGTCTGATTTCCTGTTGCCGCGTACCGACAAGAAGGAGAACACGATGACGCACTGTCTCGCGCCTGCGCGCTGGCTTACCAAGCTGGCGGCCGTGGCGCTGAGCGTGGCGGCGCTGGCCCTGTCAGGCTGCGCCACCCAGACCCCGGATACCACCGCCGGCGCCGAACTGCGCTTGCCCCAACCTGGCGAAGCCCAGGTGCGAGCCGCCTACGTCTACGCGTTTCCGTTGATGATGACGGACGCCCTGCTGCAGACCACCTCCGCCCAGGCGCCCACGGGCCGTTTCACGCACCAGCGCACGCTCGACGAAGCGGCCACGCCCGCCGGCGCGCGCACCCGCGTCGATGCGCTCACGAGCAGCGCCTTCGTCGATTTGCGCAACGGCCCCGTGGTGCTGAGCCTGCCGGACGTAGGCCGCCGCCACATCTGGGTGGCGCTGCATGACGGGTGGACGGACATCTTTGAATCGCTCGGCAACCGCACAACCGGCACGCGCGCCGCGCACTACGCCATCACGCCGCCGGGCTGGGAAGGTACGTTGCCGGCGGGCGTCAAACAGGTCGCCGCGCCAACGAACCTGGTATGGATCGTGGCCCGCACGCAGACGGCCGGCCAACGCGATCTGCCCGCCGCACGCCGGGTGCAAGACCGCTATCGCATCACGCCGCTGGACGCCTTCGGCAAACCCGCCGGGCGCGACACCGAAGTCGAAGCGGACGCAGAGAAGGCCGCCGATTTCGACGTCAGCCTGGATGCCGCGCGCCGCCGCGTCACCGCGCTCGACGCCAACGCTTACTTCACCCGCTTCGCCGAACTGCTCAAGGACAACCCGCCGCACCCGGCGGATTCCACGATGGTGCAGTCCCTGCGGGATCTGGGCATCACGCCCGGCGCGCCGTTCGATGCCAAGGCGGTGAACGCCTCCAGCCTGAAAGTGATGGACGCCGGCGTCGACGCGGCACGCAACACGCTGGGGCTGGCGGTCAAGCAACCGACCGTCACGCAGAACGGCTGGTTCATCCCCCGCAATGTCGGCGCCTATGGGCTGGACTACGCGCAACGCGCCATCGTGGCGTGGGACGGTGCCGGTGCCGACCTGCCGCAAGACATGCTGATCGCCACCACCACGACCGACGCCAACGGCCTGTCGCTCGATAGCGTGCACCGCTACGTACTGCATTTCGATCGCAACCAGCTGCCGCCCGAAAACGCCGGCTGGGCCGTGGCAGCCATCGCCACGGCGCCGCAGCCCGCACGTACGGCGGTGCGGCTGGAACTGCGCAATATGCTGAGCGAAGCCGACCGCCCGCGCCTGAACCCGGATGGCTCGCTCGACATCCTGATCCAGCGCCTGCCACCCAAGGGCATGCGCAACAACTGGCTGCCACCGCCGACGGGGCCGTTCCAACTGCGCATGCAACTGACCTGGCCCAAGGAGGCCGCGCTCGACGGCTCCTGGGTACCGCCGGCCGTACAACGGCGAGATTGACATCCTGCCCCGTTATCCAGTTTACTGGATGTAAAATTCCATTAAACTGGACACATGGACATCCACCAACGCATTGCCCGCCGCCTGCGTGAGCTGCGCGACGCGCAGGGCTTCTCGCTCGAAGCCCTGGCCGAACGCAGCCAAGTCAGCCGCTCGGCCATCTCCCTCATCGAGCGCGGTCAGAGCAGCCCGACCGCCGCTGTGCTCGACCGGCTCAGCTCCGCGCTCGGCGTCACGCTGGCATCGTTGTTTGAGGACAGCGCCTCCCCCGCCGCCGAACCCTCGCCAGTGGCGCGTGCAGTTGACCAGCCGGAATGGACGGACCCGGGGTCGGGCTACGTACGCCGCAACCTGTCACCGGCCGCACGCTCGCCCATCCAGCTCGTGGAGGTGCACTTTCCGTCCGGTCAGCGGGTGGCCTACGACACCGGCGCGCGCGACGCCGAAGTCCATCAGCAGTTGTGGGTGATCGACGGCACGATGGAGGTGACCGTGGGCGACACACACTGGTGCCTCGATGCCGGCGACTGCCTAGCCATGCAACTCGACCGCCCCATCGTCTTTCACAACCCGAGCAAACGGCCGGCGCGCTATCTGGTGGCGCTCACCACCTTGCCGCCCGCGCTCTCCGCCAGTCGGAGGACAGCATGATCGACACCGGGGCTGTACGGCGCGTTGGCGCCAATGAGGCCAGCGCCTGCGTCGATGCGCTGGCAGACGTACTGATCGATTGCGTGGAGGGTGGCGCGTCAGTCAGCTTCATGTCGCCGCTGTCGCGCGACAAGGCACAGGCGTTCTGGCGCAACGTGGCAGAAGGTGTTGCGCACGGCGAGCGCGCGTTGTTGATCGCGGAAGACGACACCGGCGCCATCGTCGGCACCGTGCAACTGATCTTGGCGCAGCCGGAAAACCAGCCACACCGCGCCGATGTGGCCAAGATGCTCGTGCACCGCCGCGCGCGCCGGCAAGGCGTGGCGCAGCGGTTGATGGCAGCGGTTGAAGCGGTTGCACGTACCGAGCGTAAGACAGTGCTCGTGCTCGACACTGTGACCGGCGGCGATGCCGAGCGCCTGTACACACGCGCCGGCTGGCAGCGCGTGGGCGTGGTGCCCAACTACGCGCTGATGCCGGACGGCGCGCCGTGCGGGACGACGTTCTACTGCAAGCAGTTGGGCATCGCTTAGATGCTGAGCGTGCCGCGACCGATTTCGATGACGCGGCCGCCCACGTGGATCGTGCCATCGGCATCGACCTTCAGCGTCAGATGGCACGGCCGCCCCACTGCGGCGCCTTGCTCGATGCGGTAGCTCGCTGGCAACGCGTGCTCCGTTGCGCGCAGCCAGCCGCCCAGATTGGCGCACGCCGAACCGGTGCCCGGGTCTTCCCACAGGCCCGTGCCGTATTCGAAGAAGAAGCGCGACACCACCGGATCGTTGCTGCCGGGCGCAGGCATGGTGAACACGTACGCGTTGCGCCCGTCGTTGCGGCTGCGCGGCCACGCATCGAATGCGGAAGGGTCGGGGCGGGCGCGGTCCACATCGGCGCGCGTCTTGACCGGCACCATCAGTTGTTCGATGCCTGCATCCACCCACAGCGGCGGGCCCGCCAGCGCGTCTGCGCCCAGCCCCAGCATCTTGGCGATAGCCGGATCGGCTTCGCGCGTATTCAGCGCGCCGGATCGCGGCGGCACCAAGGACCACCCTTCATCCTGCGCCGTCAGCTTGACGATGCCCGACTGGCAACGCAGCGTCAGTTCGTTGCCCGGGCCATACAGTTCGCGCACCACCTGCGCGGTGCCCAGCGAAGGGTGACCGGCAAACGGCATCTCGTAATCGGGCGTGAAGATGCGGAAGCGCGCGGTGGCACCCTCTGTGTCATCCGGAAAGATGAAGGTGATCTCAGACAGATTGAACTGGCGTCCGATGGCCTGCATGGTGGCATCGTCCAGGCCGCGCCCGTCTTCAAAGACGGCGAGCTGGTTGCCGCCAAAGGTGGATTCAGCAAAGACGTTGAGCAGGCGGAAGGCGTAGCGCGACATGGTGGCGTCCGGTGTGTGGGAATGAAAAAACGGTGTGGCGATGCGTCATCATCAACGCACCGCCACACCGCCTCCATGCACACTTGCGGACAGTTTGCGCGAATCCAGCCTGACAGTTGGCGGACAGCGCAAGCGCCTTCAGCGCCAGTTGCTTACTTGCTGTAGTCGTACACGCCGCGGCCGGTCTTGCGACCCAGGTAGCCGGCGGCCACCATCTCGCGCATCAGCATGGCCGGGCGGTATTTGGGGTCGGCAAACTCGGTGTACAGCACTTCCATCACGGCCAACATGGTGTCCAGGCCGATCATGTCGGCCAGCGCCAGCGGCCCGATCGGGTGGTTGCAGCCAAGCTTCATGCCTTCATCAATTTCTTCCGGCGAGGCCAGGCCCTCACCCAGCACGCAGAATGCCTCGTTGATCATCGGGCACAGGATGCGGTTGACCACAAAACCCGGGCTGTTCTTGACCGTGATCGGCGTCTTGCCGAGCTGCTTGGCCAGCGCATCCACAGCGGCGTGCGTGGCATCGCTCGTCTGCAGGCCGCGAATGACTTCCACCAGCGCCATCATCGGCACGGGGTTGAAGAAGTGCATGCCGATGAAGCGGCTCGCATCCTGCAGCACGGCAGCGAGCTTGGTGATCGAGATCGACGACGTGTTCGACGCCACGATGGCGTGCGGCGCAGCCACGGCTTCGAGCTGCTTGAGGATCTTGACCTTCAGGTCGAAGTTTTCGGTGGCGGCTTCGATGACGAGATCGGCGCGCTTGAGATCGTCATAGCGGGTCGATCCCTGGATGCGCGCCAGTGCGGCGGCCTTGTCGGCTTCGGTCAGCTTTTCCTTCTTGATGAGGCGGTCCAGGCTGCTTGCCACGGTGGCGATGCCCTTTTGCACGGCGGCATCGCTGATGTCCACCATCACCACATCCAGCCCGACCACGGCGCACGCCTGTGCAATGCCGTTGCCCATTGTTCCGGCACCGACGATGCCGACCACTTGAATTGCCATGACTGCTCCTCGCTTGGTATGGAATTGGAATTGGAATGAAACAGATGGCAGAGGATAAACGACGCGGCGATATGCGGAAAAGCCTTGCCGGCGGTAACGTCACATTCCATCCGATCGCCGTATGATGGCTGCCGTCGCGCCACCCTTTGAGCCCGGGCGCCAGGACGCAGCAAATGGACCGTTTTCTGAGTATCGAAGCCTTTGTGCGCGTGGCCGAAACGCGCAGCTTTGCCGAAGCCGCGCGCCAGTTGGGTGTGACCAATTCGGTGGTCACCCACCGTGTGCAGCAATTGGAGCGCTTTATCGAGGCGCCGCTGTTCCACCGCAGCACACGGCATGTGCGGCTCTCGGAAGTGGGCGAGACCTACTACAAGCAATGCGCCGAAGCCGTCTGCATGCTGACGGACCTGACCGACCAGATGCGCGGTCTGCGCGCCACGCCCATGGGCAAGCTGCGCATCCGCATGCTGCCCGGCTATGCGCTGGGCCATTTTGCCGAGCCCCTGGCGCGGTTCGGCGCGCAGTACCCCGACATCCAGCTCGACGTGGTGGTGGACGACAGCGTGGTCGACCCGATTGCCGAAGGCTTTGACGTGGCATTCCAGATCTTCCCGCCCATCAACGACTCGCTGATCGAGAAGCGCCTGTTTGTATTGCGGCGCGTGTTCTGTGCGACGCCCGCCTACGTTGAGGAGTACGGCCTGCCGCAACAGCCAGCCGATCTGCTGCAGCATGCCCTGGCCCTGTACTCGGGCTATCCGACACGCAAGCGCTGGACGTTCTCGCAAGACAGCGCGGTGCGCGCGGAACTCGAGTTGCCGGAGCAACTGCGTTCGAACTCCGTGCATCTGCTGCGCGACTATGCGCTCACCAGCGCCGGCATTGCGTGCTTGCCCACACTCGTTGTAAGCGACGACCTGCTCGCGGGCCGGCTGGTGCCGGTACTGGCCCACTATGACCTGGTGCCGCTGCACTTCTCTGCGGTGTATCCGGAAACGCAGCGGCAAGCCGTCAAGGTCCGCGCGCTCATCGACTGCCTGGTCAGCCACCATGCAGGCGAGCCCGCCTGGGACGTGCCCTTGCTCGCGCGCGGTTGGATCCGCTGAGGGCGGCATACCGCTGGCCTTGCAGCGACCCGCACCGGTGTAGGTGAATCGCGGAATATTTCGCTAAACCACGCGGATTGTTCGTCAATCGCAAATGCTGCACTCGCCGTTTCTGGCGTTGTACACGGAGCGCAGATTCCTATCATGGATAGGCCGCCGATTGCCGTGCGCCCTGCATGGCACAAGCTCGCGGCGGCATTCCCTCATCTGCATGACGCCTCACCGGATACGGCCATGACGAACCCCAAGCTGGAAGTCCTCACCCCACAGAACTGTCAATTGATCTTCATCGACCATCAGCCGCAAATGGCCTTCGGCGTGCAATCGATGGACCGACAAGCCCTGAAGAACAATACAGTCGGTCTTGCCAAAGCTGCGAAGATCTTCAACATCCCCACCACTATCACCACCGTCGAGTCGGAGAGCTTCTCCGGCTACACCTACCCTGAGCTGCTTGATGTATTCCCGGGCAAGGAACTGCTCGAACGCACCTCGATGAACTCGTGGGACGACCAGAAGGTGCGCGACGCCCTGGCGAAGAACAACCGCAAGAAGGTGGTCGTCGCTGGCCTGTGGACGGAGGTGTGCAACTGCACCTTCGCACTGTCAGCCATGCACGACGCTGATTACGAGATCTACATGGTGGCCGACGCCTCCGGCGGCACCTCCAAGGAAGCGCACGACTACGCCATGCAGCGCATGGTGCAGGCTGGCGTGGTGCCGGTGACGTGGCAACAGGTGCTGCTGGAATGGCAACGCGACTGGGCTCATCGCGATACGTATGACGCCGTCATGAAGCTGGTGAAGGAGCACTCCGGCGCGTACGGCATGGGCGTGGACTACGCCTACACGATGGTGCACAAGGCAGCGCAACGCACGGCCACACCGCACGAGGCACTGGCGGCTGTGCCTGCCCGCTGATCTCGCTGCCACCCAAGCCGCATCCCTGCCCTCGGGCGACGCCTCTACAGCAACACCGCTGTTGCACGCGCCGCCCGATTCGCCATCACCATCACACAGAGATCCACGCCCACCATGCAAACGATCACGACCCAAGACGGTACGCGCATCTTCTACAAGGACTGGGGCACCGGCCAACCCGTCGTCTTCTCGCACGGCTGGCCGCTCAACGCCGATGCGTGGGACGCGCAGATGCTGTTCCTCGTGCAGAAGGGCTTTCGCGTCATCGCGCATGACCGGCGCGGCCATGGCCGTTCCGACCAGCCCTCGCAAGGCAACGACATGGATACCTACGCCGACGATCTGGCGACGTTGCTGGATGCACTCGACATCCAGGGCGCCACGCTAGTCGGCCACTCCACCGGCGGCGGAGAAGTCGCGCACTACATCGGCCGCCACGGCACCAAGCGCGTCTCCCGCGCCGTGCTGATCGGCGCGGTGCCGCCCATCATGCTCAAGACGGCATCCAACCCGAAGGGCTTGCCGATGGAGGTGTTCGACGGCATCCGCAAAGGGGTGGCGGACAACCGCTCGCAGTTCTACCGCGATCTGGCCACACCGTTCTTCGGCTTCAACCGGCCCGGCGCCAAGGTCTCGCAAGGCACCGTCGATGCCTTCTGGGCGCAGGGCATGACCGGCGGCATCCACGGCCAGTACCTGTGCATCAAGGAGTTCTCGGAAGTCGACTACACCGAAGACCTGAAGAAGATCGACGTGCCGGTGCTGTTCCTGCATGGCGACGACGACCAGATCGTGCCGATCGACGATTCGGCCAAACTGGGTGTGGAACTGGTGAAGCACGGCACACTCAAGGTCTATCCGGGCGGCTCGCACGGCATGTGCGTGACCGAGGCCGACATGGTCAATGCCGACCTGCTGGCTTTCCTGTCGTCCTAAGCTGGGTGAGCCGGTGCGCGGCAATGTGCGAGCACCGGCCCCGAATACCGCACAACAGGAGGCTTCATGAAGCCCTATCTCATTTCCATTAGCGTCGGCATGTTGGTCGGCGTCATCTATGCGTTGCTGCACGTGCGCTCGCCCGCGCCGCCTGCGATTGCGCTGGTCGGTCTGCTCGGCATGCTGATCGGCGAGCAGATCGTGCCGACCGCGCAACGCCTGCTGGCCGGCGAGCCGATCACGATGGCGTGGTTCCGCCAAGAGTGCGTGCCCAAGATCACGGGGGCACCGTCCAAGGTGCCGGAGACCGAGCTTGCGGCCAACCCGGCTGAGCGCACACCGCCCAACCGGACCTGATCCGATGACACGCCTTTCGCTCGACTCCACCAACGCAGCGACACCGGCCGACACGGCGCTGCACGCTGGCTTGCTGTTCCTGCGCGTGACCGGCAGCGCGCTGCTCATTGCCGTGCACGGCCTGCCCAAGGTGCTGCACTACAGCCAGGAACTCACCCGCATTGAAGACCCGTTCCACATGGGCGCCGCCCCCACATTGTTGCTGGCGATCCTGTCGGAAACGGTGTGCCCACTGCTGATTGCACTGGGCGTGCTGACGCGCCTGGCGTGCCTGCCCATTGTCGCCACACTGCTGGTGGCGATGCTGGTGGTGCACCCGGACTGGTCGCTCGCCGAGGGGCAGTTCGGCTGGATGCTGCTGATCATTTTCACGACCGTCCTGATTGCCGGACCGGGACGCTTCTCGCTGTTTCCCAAATACTGACACCGACACCATGACCGCCGACCTCATCCTGCACAACGGCCGCATCCACACGGTCGACCGCGAACGCCCAACCGCCAGCGCCGTTGCCGTGCGCGACGGCCGCTTTGTTGCCGTGGGCGACGATGCCACCGTGATGGCGCAACGCGGTGCCGCCACCCAGGTGATCGACCTGCGCGGGCGCACCGTCATCCCCGGCCTCAATGACTCGCACCTGCACCTGATCCGCGGCGGGCTGAACTACAACCTGGAACTGCGCTGGGAAGGCGTGCCGTCTCTGGCCGATGCGATGCGCATGCTCAAGGAGCAGGCCGCGCGCACGCCGTCGCCGCAATGGGTACGCGTGGTGGGCGGCTGGACGGAGTTCCAGTTTGCCGAGCGCCGCATGCCCACGCTGGAAGAGCTGAACCAGGCCGCACCCGACACGCCCGTGTTCGTGCTGCACCTGTACGATCGCGCGCTGCTCAACCGCGCCGCGCTGCGCCAGGTCGGCTACACCAAGGACACGCCCAACCCGCCGGGTGGCGAGATCCAGCGCGATGCATCGGGCGAGCCCACGGGCATGCTGATCGCCAAGCCCAACGCGATGATCCTGTACGCCACGCTGGCCAAGGGGCCGAAGCTGCCGCCCGAGTACCAGGTCAACTCCACGCGCCAGTTCATGCGCGAGCTGAACCGCCTGGGCGTGACCAGCGCCATCGATGCGGGTGGCGGCTTCCAGAATTACCCCGAGGACTACGAAATCATCCGCGAGCTGTCGGCGCAGAACCAACTCACCATCCGCATCGCCTACAACCTCTTCACGCAAAAGCCCAAAGAGGAACTGGCTGACTTCAAGAACTGGACCGGCAGCGTGCAGTACCGCCAGGGCGATGATTTCTTCCGCCACAACGGCGCGGGCGAAATGCTCGTCTTCTCCGCCGCGGATTTCGAAGATTTCCTGCAGCCGCGCCCCGACCTGCCCGAGACGATGGAGCAGGAGCTGGAGACCGTGGTGCGCCACCTCGTCGCGCAGCGCTGGCCATTCCGCCTGCATGCCACGTACGACGAATCGATCTCGCGCATGCTCGACGTATTCGAGCGCGTGAACCGCGACATTCCGTTCAACGGTCTGCCATGGTTCTTCGACCATGCGGAGACGATCTCGCCGAGGAACATCGAACGCGTGCGCGCGCTCGGCGGCGGCATCGCCATCCAGGATCGCATGGCCTTCCAGGGTGAATATTTTGTCGACCGCTACGGCGCAGCCGCTGCTGAACAAACGCCGCCCATCAAGCGCATGCTGGCCGAAGGCGTGCCCGTGGGCGCCGGTACCGATGCCACGCGCGTGTCGAGCTACAACCCGTGGACGTCGCTGTACTGGCTGGCAAGCGGCCGTACCGTCGGCGGCATGGCGCTGTATCCCGAAGGGCTGCCGCGCGACGTTGCGCTGGAGCTGTACACACACGGTAGCGCGTGGTTCTCGGCAGACCAGGGCAACAAGGGGCAGATCAAGGTCGGGCAACTCGCAGACCTGGCGGCGTTGTCGGCGGACTTCTTCAGCGTGCCCGAGGCCGACATCAAGACCATTGAATCCGTGCTGACCGTGGTGGGCGGGCGCATCGTCTACGGCGCAGCGGAGTTCACGGAGTTCGGGCCGCCGCCGATTCCGGTGCTGCCCGAGTGGTCGCCCGTATCGCGTGTGCCGGGGCACTGGCGGCCGGCTGCGCCGTTGCAGCAGCAGGTGCACCACTGCGTGGGCGCTTGCACAGTGCACGGCCACGCGCACCAGAAAGCGCGCACGGCCAACGTGCCCACCACCGACTTCCGCGGCTTCTGGGGCGCCTTCGGGTGTTCGTGCTTTGCCTTCTGAAGCCACAGTGGCTCCGGCGGCCGTATCGTCATCCGCGCGCTTTCTGATCGTGCAGGGCAGCCTGCTGGCGTTCGTGGCGGGCTACGTGGACGTGGTGGGCTTCGCTGCGCTGTTCGGGCTGTTCACGGCACACGTCACGGGCAACTTCGTGATGATCGGGCTGGAATTGGCCGGCACCGGACAAGGCGTGCTCGCCAAGCTGCTGGCGCTGCCGATGTTCGTGCTGGCCGTGGCCGCAACCAAGCTGGCCGTGACAGCGCTCATGCGGCGCGGTGTGGCGCCGCTGCGGCCGCTGCTGTTGGCGCAGGCGGCGCTGCTGTTGGCATTCATGGTGGCGGGGTTGCTGGCGCTGCCGATTCAATCGGCCGACGCACCGGCCACGATTGTGGTCGGGCTGATTGGCGTGGCGGCGATGGGCGTGCAGAACGCCAAGGCGCGCCTTGTGCTCGGAGAGCAGGCTCCCACCACCATCATGACTGGCAACACTACGCAGATCGTGATCGATGTGGTGGAGCTGCTCTCGCCGGGGAGTCCGCAGAAGGAAGCGGCGCGGACGCGGTTGCGGAAGATGGTGCCGCCGTTGTGCGGGTTCGCCATTGGCGCGGTCTTGGGTGCGCTGGCGTTTTCTTTCTTGTCGTTTTGGTGCGTGGTGCCACCGGTGTTGATCTTGCTGGCGCTGGCGGTGATGCAGCGCTAGGCCTTCGCCCGGTCAGACCTTGACGCGGTGGAACAGCTTGGAGAAATCGATCGCCTCCACCTGCCGGGGTTCAAGCTCCAGCGCAGCGATGTACTCCCCAAGGTGCTCGCCCATCAGCCGGGCGGCGCGCTCGCCGTCGCGGCGCTCCACCGCATCCAGAATGGCCAGATGTTCGTCATGGCCGCAACTGGGGCGCGCCGGAGATTCATAAAGCCCAATCAGCAGCGATGTGCGCGCCACCAGCGTGCGCAGCATCGACGTGATGATGGGGTTGCCGTTGGCCTCGACCAGCTGGATGTGGAAATCCCCGGAGAGGCGAATCCAGTCTCGCCAGTTGCCGGATGCGCGGCTGGCGTGTTCGGCAGCCGCCAGTGCACGCAACTCGGTGAGTTGCTCGGCGGTGGCGTGCTGCGCCAATTCCCGCACCGAGCCGGTTTCGAGAATCAGCCGCGCGCCAAAGACCTGCCGCGCCTCGGTGGCGTCGTGCACGGCGATCGTCGCGCCGCGGTTGGGCTGCAATTCGACCACCCCTTCATGCGCCAGCTTCACCAGCACCCGGCGCAATGTCCCCCGCGTGATCCCGAAGGCCTTGCATAGCTGCGCTTCCACCAGGCGTGTGCCCGGCGGCAGCTTCTGTTCAAGGATGGCGTCGTACACCGCGTCGGAAATGCGAGCGTCGACTTCGGCGTTGTTGCGGCGGGGGGTGGAGGTCGGAGGGGTCATGGGCTCGGGCATCTCGCCATTCTAATCGAGCAAACCGCGCGCAGATTGTGCACAACCCTGAGGCCAATTTGGCCGACGTTGGTGCGACATCCTCAAGAAAACCCTCCCGAATGCTGGCGCTTTTGCACCAGAAACAAGCGAAACCCCGCGTTTTTGCATGGCACGGTTACTGCATGTAGACAAGCGTGATTGTGCACAATCCAAACGAAGCTTGTACTCAACATAAAACGCAATGCCAGGAGCGGCCACTGACCCTGCAAATGCGGTCGCGCCAATTCATTTAGGGGAATCACCTGTCATGAGCACCACTATCAAGCTGGGCGCTGCTGCCCTGGCATTCGGGCTGTCTGGCGTGGCCGCTGCGCAATCCAGCGTCACGCTGTCGGGCGTGATCGATACGGGCATCAGTTGGACCAACCATGTCGGCAACGGCTCGCAAAGCCTGACCGGCATGTCGGACAGCATCCTGGGCGTGTCCAATTTCGGTTTGAGCGGCAAGGAAGACCTCGGCGGCGGCGTAAGCGCGCTGTTCAACCTGCAGGCCGGTTTCAACCCGAGCAACGGGCGCATGTCGTCCAACGGCACGCTTTTCTCGCGCAATTCGTATGTCGGGCTGACGTCGGCATCCGGCACGCTGACCGCCGGCAAGCAGTGGAACTTCAACGACGACTGGCTGGTGGGCAGCGTCTTCAAGGGCGGCTACAACGCGGGCTCGACCTTCAAGTTCAGCGAGTTCGACGCGGTGAGCGAGCTGTACAACAACACGGTGAAGTACGTATCGCCCACGCTGGGTGGCGCGCAGTTCGGCGCGATGTACGGCTTTGGCGAAACAGCGGGTTCGCTCTCCCAGGGCTCGCTGTTCAACCTGGCGGCGCGCTATAGCGGTGGCCCCGTGTACCTGGCCGCCAGCTACGACCAGGAGCGCGACGGCAGCGGCACGGGCTCGCTCTACAAGCTCATCACCGTGGGCGGCAGCTACACGTTTGGCGCGACCAAGCTGCGCCTCGGCGCAGCACGGGCCGACGTGGGCGGCACGGGGGCATTCCAGTCGATTCCGAGCATGTCGGCACGCAAGGCCATCGCCGTGGAAGGCGGCGTCGATTACGCCTTCACCACGGCCTTTACCGGCTCGGCCGACGTGCTGTACCGCCGCAACTCGACGCTGTCGAACAGCTCGATGGTCTACCGACTGCTGGGGCTGTACAGCCTGTCGAAGCGCACGACGCTGGTCGCCAACGTGGCGTACCTGAAGAACTCGTCGAGTGCGACAGAGGCGCTGGTCAACACCACGTCGGGTGCCATCGGTGGCGGTGTGGCGGGGACGAGCCAGACGTCGGTGGCGCTGGGCGTGCGTCACACCTTCTGACCCACGCGAAGGCAGCCCCGCCACGTGCCCCGGTATGTGGCGCGGTTGCCCTCCGATGCGACCGCACGCACCAGAACGACGCATGCCACCCGCGCGCGCCGCGAAATGGCCGCGCGCAGACAGGCACACCTATTGCACCACCCCGACATGACCCGCGCACCCACCGCCCCCGCCGCCGATTCCCTCGAACTCGTTGCGCTGACCAAGCGTTACGCACACGATGCCGTCGCCGTCGATGCCATCAACTTGCGCGTGCCGGCCGGCAGCTACTGTTGCCTGCTTGGGCCATCGGGCTGCGGCAAATCCTCAACGCTGCGCATGATTGCCGGCCACGAGCACGTGAGCGACGGCGACATCCTGCTGGGCCACCGCAACATCACCAACCTGCCGGCAGCCGCACGCGGCACGGCCATGATGTTCCAGAGCTATGCGCTGTTTCCGCACCTGAGCGCGCTCGACAACGTGGCCTTTAGCCTGAAGATGCGCGGTATCAGCGCGGGTGAACGGCGCAAACGCGCACAGGCACTGCTCGAGCGCGTGGCGATGGGCCACCTGGCACAGCGTCGGCCGGGAGAGCTGTCGGGCGGCCAGCAGCAACGCGTGGCGCTCGCGCGCGCACTGATCATGGAGCCACGCGTACTGCTGCTCGACGAGCCGCTCTCTGCGCTCGACCCGTTCCTGCGCACGCAGATGCGCGCCGAACTGCGGCGCTGGCAGCAGGAGCTTGGCCTGACCTTCGTGCACGTCACGCACTCGCAGGAAGAGGCGATGGCGCTGGCCGATCAGATGGTGGTGATGAACCAAGGCCGCATCGAACAGGCCGGCAGCCCGCGCGAGGTCTACAACCAGCCGGCCAGCGCGTTTGTCGCCACCTTCATCGGCGGGCACAACCTGCTGGAAGACGCGGATGGACCGGTGGCCGTGCGCATCGACCGCATGGCGCTACATGCCGATGCGTCCACCGCCGGAGATCGCCCGCGCGTGCGAGGCCGTATCTGCGATATCGAATACCAGGGCACGCACGTGCTGGTGGGAGTGGAAGGCGTCACGCTGGCGCCCTCGCAACGGCTGACCGTGAGCCTGCCCGAAACCGACAGCGCCATCCCGCACCTGGCGCTGCATCAACCCATCTGGGCCTCGTGGGATGCCGCGCAAGCGCATCGCTTGCCCGCCTGACGTCCGAATTCCAATCCGCAGCCTGACGGCTTCAGGCGATGCCTTCACCTTCACATCAGGGGTTGCTTCATGTCTGACGATTCCAACGACTTCAAGGCCAGCCGCCGCACCGCACTCAAGGGCATGGCCGCCATTCTGGCCACCGGCGTGGCGCCAGTCGTCCTCGCGCAGGAAAAACCGACGCTGCGCTACCTCGGCACCGCGGTCAACCAGGACAAGGCCATCGCCGAGAAATTCGAGGCCGACACCGGCATTCGTATCCAATATGTGGCCGTCACCACCGATGAAGTCACCAAGCGCGCCGTCACCGCGCCGAGCAGCTTTGACCTGATCGACACCGAGTACTTCTCGCTCAAGAAGATCGTGCCGACCGGCAACCTGCTGGGTATCGATGCCCGCCGCATCAAGAACGCCGACAAGATCACCTCGCTGTTCACCAAGGGCGAAGTGGCCGGCAAGAAGGTGGGCGACCAGGGCACCGCGCCCAAGAAGGTGATGTACCTGCCGGGTGCCAATGCAACTACGTTTGCGACATCGCCCACGCAGTTCATGACGCTGATCCCGACCGTGTACAACGCCGACACGCTGGGCATCCGCCCTGACCTGATCAAGCGCCCGATCAGCTCGTGGGCTGAGCTGCTGAACCCGGAGTTCAAGGGCCGTGCGTCGATCCTGAACATTCCGTCGATCGGCATCATGGACGCGGCGATGGTGGTCGAAGCCAAGGGCCTGCACAAGTACGCCGACAAGGGCAACATGACCCGCGCCGAGATCGACCTGACCATCAAGACGCTCATTGAAGCCAAGAAGGCCGGCCAGTTCCGCGCACTGTGGAAAGACTTCAACGAGAGCGTGAACCTGATGGCCTCGGGCGAGGTGGTGATCCAGTCGATGTGGAGCCCCGCGGTGACGGCCGTGCGCAGCAAGGGCATTGACTGCACGTTCCAGCCGCTCAAGGAAGGCTATCGCGCGTGGGCAGCCGGCTTTGGCATTCCGAAGACGGTGTCGGGCAAGAAGCTGGATGCTGCCTACGAATTCATCAACTGGTTCCTCGACGGCTGGGCCGGCGCGTACCTCAACCGCCAGGGCTACTACAGCGCCGTGCTGGAAACCGCCAAGGCCAAGATGGAGCCGTACGAGTGGGCCTACTGGATGGAAGGCAAGCCCGCCGCCAAGGACATCAAGAGCCCCCACGGCGACGTGCTGGCCAAGGCGGGCAGCGTGCGCGACGGCGGCAGCTACGAGCAGCGCATGGGCGGCATCGCCTGCTGGAACGCGGTCATGGACGAGAACGAGTACATGGTCCGCAAGTGGAACGAGTTTGTTGCCGCTTGAGTACCCACCATCGTCATGACACCAACCACACCGTCAGCACCGTCCAACAACGCACCCGCCACTGGAGCCTTGCGCCCCAGCTTGCAGGCGCTGCCGTTTGCGGCGGTGTTCGTCGTGTTCTTCCTCATCCCGCTGGGGCTGGTCGCCATGGTCAGCTTCTGGGATTTCAACGAGTACGCGCTGCTGCCGACCTTCACCTTGCGCAATTACGCCAAGCTGTGGGAAGGCTGCAGCCATCTCAATGAATACGGCGACTTGTGCGTGACGGCGTCGACGTATCTGTCGACGCTGCGCTTTGCGCTCGCCACCTGGGCACTGACGCTGGTGCTGGGCTTTGCGCTGGCGTATTTCCTGGCGTTTCACGTGCGGTCAGCTGCCGTGCAGACACTGCTGTTCGTGATCTGCACGGTGCCGTTCTGGACGTCCAACGTTATCCGCATGATTTCGTGGATTCCGCTGCTGGGTCGCAACGGCCTCGTCAACCAGACGCTGCAGGCCATGCACCTCATCAACCAGCCGCAGGACTGGCTGCTGTACTCCAACTTCTCGGTGCTGCTGGCCTACGTGCACCTTTACACCATGTTCATGATCGTGCCGATCTTCAATTCGATGATGCGCATTGACCGCGCGCTGCTCGAAGCCGCGCGCGATGCGGGCGCCAGTGCGTGGCAAGCGCTGTGGCACGTGATCGTGCCGCTGTCGCGCAGCGGCATCCTGATCGGCTCCATCTTCATCCTGACCATCGTGATGGGCGACTTCGTGACCGTGGGCGTGATGGGCGGCCAGCAGATCGCCTCGGTCGGCAAGATGATCCAGGTGCAGACGTCGTACCTGCAGTTTCCGCTGGCGGCCGCCAACGCCGTGGTGCTGCTGCTGACAGTGCTGATGATCATCTGGGGCCTGACCCGCGTGGTCGACATCCGCAAGGAGCTTTGACATGGCCGCACGCTTTCGTGAGCCACGCGCCCCCGGCTTCTGGCCGCTGGCGTGCCTCTTCGCGCTGTTCGTGCTGTTTCTCTATGGCCCCATGCTGACGATCTTCGCGCTCAGTTTTCAAGGGCCAGAGGGCGGGCTGACGTTTCCGATGAACGGGCTGTCGCTGCATTGGTATCGGCAGCTTGCCGAGGGCCTGGGCGTGGTCGACATTGGCGCGGCATTCCGGCGCTCGCTGGCACTCGGTGCGGTGGTGATGGCGCTGACCATGGGGCTCTCGCTGCTGGCGGCATTGGCGTTTCGCAAGCGGCTGCGTGGCGGCGGTGCGCTGTTCTACGTCACGGTGGCGAGCCTGATCATGCCGTCGATCGTGGTGTCGCTCGGCATCGGTCTTCAGTTCCGGTTGGTCGATACGGGCATCAAGGCGTTGCTTACCGCGTTGGGCATGGGCGATCAAGCCGACAGCTTTGGATCGTCGCTGGGTCTGTGGACCTCCGCCCTCGGTGCGCACCTGACGTGGACGCTGCCGTTCGGCCTGCTCATCATGTTTGCCGTCTTCAACCGCTTCAACCCCGCCTATGAGGAAGCCGCGCGCGACCTGGGTGCCACGCCATGGCAGACCTTCCGCCACGTCGTGTTGCCGTTGATCGCGCCATCGCTCATCGGCGTGGGCATGTTCGGCTTCACGCTCAGCTGGGATGAAATCGCGCGCACCTCGCAGGCCATTGGCGACGTCAACACGCTGCCGCTCGAACTGCAGGGCCTGACCACCACGGTCACCACGCCGGCCATCTACGCGCTAGGCACGCTCACCACGGTGGTGTCGTTCGTGGTGATGGGGCTGACGATGCTGGCCATCGTGCGACTGCGTCGTCGCCAGAGCGCAGGACGCGTTGACTGAACCCACGCGAATGACCATGGCTCCTGAATCGGTTGGCTCGCGCCGGCTGTTGTTGATCAACCCGAACACCACGGCTGCACTCACGCAAACCCTCTCCCGCTTCGTGCAAGCCGCGTTGCCGAGCGATGTGATGGTGGAATCCGTCACCGCCCGTTTTGGCGCGCCGTATATCGCCACTGAAGTCGGCTATGCCGTGGCCACCCATGCCGCACTTGATGCTTGGGCGACGACGCAGCGACAACCAGCGCCCGACGCCGCCATCATCGGCTGCTTTGGCGACCCTGGGCTCTTCGCGCTGCGCGAGGTGGCGTCCTGCCCCGTCACCGGCCTCGCGGAAGCTGCGTTGATGGAAGCGGCCACGCACGGCACTTGCGCAGTCGTAACGGGTGGACATGCGTGGGGGCCGATTCTGGAGCGCTTGCTGCCCACGCTGGAACACGGCCACACCGTGCGCGACATCCATACCGTGGAACTCGACGGCGCGGCGCTGTATGCGGCGCCAGACGCGGCGGAGCAGGTTCTGCTGGGTGCGTGCACAACGGTGCTCCGCCGCCAGCCGGTGGATGCCATCGTGCTGGGGGGTGCCGGGCTCGCTGGCCTGGCACAGCGTCTACAACCCCACGTTCCCGTACCGCTCATCGACAGCGTGACAGCGGCGGCGCGCCAGGTGTGGGATGCGCCGCGCGGGGGGCATGGTGCGCTACCGGTGTGGGTTGCGCACGCCATGCACGCGTGAGCTACGCACCAATCGAACACGTGGTGCATGGTGCTGCCGCTCATCTAATCAGACCAGGCGAATTCGGCAAGCTGCACTTGTTGCTTGTCGTCGGATTCGTCCTTTCCTAGTATCAACCCGCTAGCCCCCCGGCTGGTTTCAAAGGATATTTTTCACAGACAAAAACGCAATCTGCATCTCGCCCGCGGAGGACACGATGGCCCCCGATCAGAGCACGCTCATCCGGCGCATTACACGATTTTTTGATCGTTCGTTCTGGCCCATCGCAACGCTGTGCGTGGCCGTGGTATCTCCGCTTCAAACGGCTCATGCGTCTGACGTACCGGCGGGCACGATCCTCGTGCTGGACAATGGCTCGGCCGACAACACCGGCCCCACCCTTTACGCCGTCAACCCGCTCACCCACCGCCGCACGCTTCAAGGCAAGTTCCTCAACACCCAGGGCACGAAGGTGGCCGTTGACCCGCTCGACATGAAGATCGTGCCGACGGTGTTGAACGGCGCGCTGCTGGGCAGCTCACTCTATGTGATGGATACGGCCGCCGGGTCTGGCACCGGTGCGTATGGCGCCATCCTCAAAGTCGATCCGGCCACCGGTGTCACGAGCGTGTTCAGCGACGGTGGCGATACCGCCCAAGGCCCCAACGTGAGGCCGGCGGGCGCGTTCGTCGCACGGGGGTTGCTTGACCTCGTTGATGGGCTTTACGCCGTTGATCCTTACTTTGGCGCCGCACAAAGCGGCGCGGTATTGCGCGTCGATTTGCAGACCGGCCAGCGCAGCGTCGTCTCCGACGGAAACAACGCCAGCCTTGGGCCAACCTTCAGCATGCCGGTGGGCATTACCGGTACGCCGGGCATGCTCTATGTGGTCGACAGTTGGGCTGGCACGTCGACGCTGGGCGCCGTCTTTTCCGTCAACCCGAATACAGGGCAGCGCACGCTGGTGAGTGATCTGGGTAACGCACAGCAAGGGCCCACCGGCCGCGATCCGATTGCCATTGCCACCGTTCCGACCACGCTGGGGCTGGGCGACCTGATTTTGGTGGTAGACGACATGGCCGGCACCAACGAGCAAGGCGCGCTGTTTTCGATTGACCCGTCCAACGGCAAGCGCACGTTGCTGTATGACTTTGGTGCGCCCGGGGCGACCATCGCCGGCCGCAGTCCGGAAGGCATCCATGTCGTGCCAGGCTTACTTGGGCTCGGCAGCACAATCTACGTCGTGGATAGCGAAGCCGGTGCACAGGAAAACGGCGCGCTGTTCGCCTTCCAGTTCGACCCGGTCAACATGCAGGTCTCACAGCCGACCGTGGTGACGGACTTCAACAATGCAGCACAGAACGACCCGGCCTACCCCTATCTTGGTGTGGACCCGACCGCGGTTGTGGTGCGTTGAAGCGTCCTGACGCAATGCCCTCCTTTCCCACAACTTCGAGAATCTCTGACGGGTGCCCGTGATGAAAACACTTGGAATGATTCCGGTATGGCTGGTCTTGTTGCCGCTGCTTTCGGGTATCGCCAATGCGCAGACTGGCGGCAGCCCTGATAGTGGCAAGAAACTCTTCCAAACACGTTGTGCGCAATGCCACGCCATCGATCCGGCTGGCAACAACAAAGTGGGCCCGAACCTTTATGGGGTCATCGGCTGCAAATCCGGGACCCTCTCCAGCTTTAGTTACACCGACGCAATGAAGGCCAAGGACGTGACATGGACGGCCGACACGCTTTTCGCGTTTTTTGAGAACCCGAAAAAATACGTACCCGGAACGAAAATGGCGTCCGCTGGCCTGCGGAAGGCGCGAGACCGAAACGACCTCATCGCTTACATGCAGAAACTCCCCACATCATCGAATTGCAGCCGCTAACCTGCTGCGCTGCAATCCACCGGCAAACATCTCTGTCCTCAAGGCCGCCGCATCCATCGCTACATATTGCGGCGGTACTGCCCCCCTACCTCGAACAGCGCGTGCGTGATCTGCCCGAGCGAGCAAACACGCACCGCATCCATCAGCACAGCAAACACGTTCTGATCCTCAATCACCGCACGCTGCAACCGTTGCAGCATGGCAGGTGCCTCCCCGGCATGCCGCGCATGAAAATCCTGCAACCGCGCGAGCTGACTCTGCTTCTCTTCCTCGCTGGAACGCGCCAGCTCAATATGCGGCGGCACAACGTTCTCAGCCTCAGGATTTCGGAACGTATTGACGCCAATGATCGGCAGCGACCCATCGTGCTTGCGCTGCTCATACAGCATGGACTCTTCCTGAATCTTGCCGCGCTGGTAGCCGGTTTCCATCGCCCCCAGCACGCCACCGCGCTCGGCAATGCGCTCGAACTCCTGCAGCACGGCTTCTTCCACCAGGTCGGTCAGCTCGTCGATGATGAAGCTGCCCTGGTTCGGGTTCTCGCACTTCGCCAGGCCCCACTCGCGATTGATGATGAGCTGGATGGCCAGCGCGCGCCGCACTGATTCGGTCGTGGGCGTGGTGATGGCCTCGTCGTAGGCATTGGTGTGCAGGCTGTTGCAGTTGTCGTAGATGGCGATCAGCGCCTGCAGCGTCGTGCGGATGTCGTTGAAGGCGATCTCTTGCGCGTGCAGCGATCGGCCCGAGGTCTGCACGTGGTACTTCAGCTTCTGGCTGCGTTCGTTGGCACCGTACTTGTCGCGCATCGTCACTGCCCAGATGCGCCGCGCCACACGGCCGAGCACGTTGTATTCCGGGTCCATGCCGTTGGAGAAGAAGAACGACAGGTTCGGCGCAAAGTCATCGATGTGCATGCCGCGCGCGAGGTATGCCTCCACATACGTGAAGCCGTTGGCGAGCGTGAAGGCCAGTTGCGAGATCGGGTTCGCCCCGGCCTCGGCAATGTGGTACCCCGAGATCGACACCGAATAGAAATTGCGCACTTGGTGGTGCACGAAATATTCCTGGATGTCGCCCATCACCTTGAGCGAAAACTCGGTCGAGAAGATGCAGGTGTTCTGACCCTGATCTTCTTTGAGGATGTCGGCCTGCACCGTGCCGCGCACGTTCTGCAGCACCCACGCGCGGATCTTCGCTTCCTCATCGGCAGTTGGTTCGCGCTGATTGTCGGTGCGGAATTTGGCGAGATTCTGGTCGATGGCGGTGTTCATGAACATCGCCAGAATGGTCGGCGCTGGGCCGTTGATCGTCATGGAGACGGACGTGGCCGGGCTTGTCAGATCAAAGCCGTCGTACAGCACCTCCATGTCGTCCAACGTGGCGATCGACACGCCCGAGTTGCCGACCTTGCCGTAGATGTCCGGGCGCACGGCCGGGTCTTCGCCGTAGAGCGTGACGGAGTCAAATGCAGTGGACAGCCGCTTGGCGTCCATGCCTTCGCTGACGAGCTTGAAGCGGCGGTTGGTGCGGAAGGCATCGCCCTCGCCCGCGAACATGCGCGTCGGGTCTTCGTTCTCCCGTTTGAACGCGAACACGCCGGCGGTGTAGGGGAACGATCCGGGCACGTTCTCGCGCATCAGCCAGCGCAGCACTTCGCCGTCGTCTTCGTACGGCGGCAGCACGACCTTGCGGATGACGGTGCCGGAGAGCGTGGTGTGCGTGAGCGCAGTGCGGATTTCCTTGTCGCGGATTTTGACGACGTACTCCTCGCCGGAATACGCGCGGCGCAGGTCGGGCCACATGGCGAGCAGCTTGCGCTCGGTGGCACCGAGTTGCGCGTCGCGCTCGGCGGCCTGCTTGTCGAGCGCTGAAAGCGTCTGCACGCTCGCACCCGCGCGCTCCAGCATAAACCGACTGGCCTGCAACTGCTGACGCTCGCGTGCGAGGCAGCTTTGCATCTGCACGCGGCGGTGATAGCCACGCACCGTGTCGGCCAGTTCCGCCAGATAGCGCACGCGTGCGGGCGGCACGATCGCGTCGTGGCTGGTCGAGCATTTGCCGGCAGCGCGCGGCAGCGTGCGGGCGGCCAATGCCATGCCTCGCTCGGTCAGCCGATCTGCCAGCGCGTGATACAGCGCCGTCACGCCGTCATCGTTGAAGTGCGACGCCTGCGTGCCGAACACCGGCATGTCTTCGGGGCGTGCATGCCATTGCTCGCGGTTGCGCTGCACCTGCTTGGCCACGTCGCGCCACGCATCCTGCGCGCCCTTGCGGTCGAACTTGTTGATCGCCACCAGATCGGCAAAGTCCAGCATGTCGATCTTTTCCAACTGGCTGGCGGCGCCAAACTCGGGCGTCATGACATACATCGACAGATCGACGTGCGGCACGATGGCCGCGTCGCCCTGACCGATGCCGGAGGTCTCGACGATGATCAGGTCGAAGCCCGCTGCGCGGCAGGCGGCAATCGCATCGGGCAGCGCTTCGGAAATCTCGCTGCTCGCCTCGCGCGTGGCCAGCGAGCGCACGAAGATGTGCGGATGGTTGATCGAGTTCATGCGGATGCGGTCGCCCAGCAGCGCCCCGCCCGACTTGCGCCGCGACGGATCGATGGAGATGACCGCGATGCGCAGCCGGTCCTGCTGGTCGAGCCGGAAGCGGCGGATCAGCTCATCCGTGAGCGATGACTTGCCGGCGCCGCCCGTCCCGGTGATGCCGAGCACCGGTATCGACACAGTTGCCGCAGCGGCATGCACGGCCGCGCGCAATGCCGGATCAATACGGCCCGATTCCAACGCCGTAATCAGTTGCGCGAGCGCCCGGCGGTCGCCATGGGCCACCGGCTCCAGCGTGGTCGGCGCATAGGTGGAGAGATCGATATCGCAACGCTGCACCATGTCGGCGATCATGCCGGCCAGGCCCATGCGCTGGCCATCTTCGGGGCTGTAGATTCGCGCCACGCCGTAGTCCTGCAGTTCGCGAATCTCTGTGGGCACGATCACTCCGCCGCCGCCGCCGAACACCTGGATGTGCTCGCCGCCGCGTGCGCGCAGTGCGTCGATCATGTACTTGAAGTATTCGACGTGGCCGCCCTGGTAGCTCGACACGGCAATGCCCTGCACGTCTTCCTGTAGCGCGGCGTTGACCACCTCGTCCACCGAGCGGTTGTGCCCGAGGTGGATCACCTCGCAACCCATCGACTGCAGGATGCGCCGCATGATGTTGATCGACGCGTCGTGCCCGTCGAACAGCGAGGCGGCCGTCACGAACCGCACCTTGTTGCGCACCGGCGCTGGCTCAGTGGCGGAGGTTGGGTCAGCCGCGCGAGCGGCGGAAAGATCGGTCATGTCTCCACCTTGGTGAAGTGGGCGCCGGCGCTGGATGTGTTCTAGGCCGCACAGGGCGCGGCGTGCCGGTCAGCAAGTCGAACAGACAGTATTTTCGGGGCTGACGTAAAGGTCAACCTGCCCTACATCGCACCGCCTCCGCGTAAGCCGATTCTTATTTTTCGGACCGTTCTGACGGAAACGTCGGCCAACTTCGCGCAACATTCTCCTCACACAAATCACAGGAATTCACGTCGGCCCCGCGCAAGGGCCAGGCGGGCGATCGGCCCGGGCGTGTCGACGACACATGGCTCACTCTCCTTCTCCTTCTTTGATCACGCGGCTTCGCGGCATCGCTATTGGCGCGGCGCTTCTGGCGGGCGCATCGCCGGCGCTGGCCGACATCTTCGAACCCGGCGATGAAATTTCCGTCCAGGCCAGCGTGTACAACATGCACTACAGCCGAGACGACCACTACATCAAATACTCGCCGCTGCTGGGTGTCGAATGGCGCCGCGACAACGGCTGGCTGGTAGGCGGCGCGGTGTTCCAGAACTCGTTCGGCCAGCCGACGCAACTGCTGTACGGCGGCTACCTGTGGAACCTGGGCAACACCAACTTTTACGGCAAGCTGACCGGCGGCATCCTGCACGGCTATAAGGGCGAGTACCAGAACAAGGTGCCCCTGAACTACAAGGGCTTCTCGCCGGGCATCCTGCCGGCGCTGGGCTATAAGGCCGGCCAGTTCCGGACGGAGGTCCAGCTGTTCTGGACCAGCGGGTTCATGGTGACCGTGGGCTACTCCTTCAAGTAAGCCCTTATCCGCCCCAGCCGCCCCTCCCCCTTTTTGACGGTGGAACACACCGAGACGCGTCCAGCCAACACGCGGGCGCCATCTCGGTGCAACCCCGGCTTGCACACAATCGATACAAATCGCTACAGTCTTGCTTTGGCCGGAAACGGGACGGCCGGAGGGGGACATTCCAATGCCAAGCCGCGCCACGAAGCGCTGGTGTCTGATCGCCTTGCTGGCGTGGTCCGGCCACGCGCTGGCGTGGGACTACACGCCTGGCGCCATCCCGGGGCTGATCAGCGTGCTTGGTTTCCTGACGGCGCAGACACAGGCGCTTGACCGTGCCATCCAGCGCTTTCCCGCGCAGCGCGAAGAGCTGATCCGTGCTCGCACCCAGTTCGACAACACGTTTCCGCAGGCACTGGTACGCACGCGCCGCCTGATCGCCGGCATTCCGCTGACGGATGACGAGCGCCAATTGCTGATTGAGCGCGCGCTCGACCTCCACCAACCCAGCGTGATGACCGCCACGCAAACGGAGAAGACCGCGCACGCCCTGGCCGAGCGCGTGATGGCCCGCGCCCAGGGGGCCCAAGACCGCCCGACCCTACAAGCCCTGCTAGCCGTCGTGTATGACGAGCGCCCGGCCGATGAACTGGCCAGCCGCTTTACGCAAACCGTCACGCTGTCGGACTGGCCAAACGCGCGTGGTGCGAACCTGGTGCTGCGGCTGCCGTTCTCGTGGGAGCGCGTGCCGCCCGCCGCGCCGCGCAAGCCGGACCCGGCCCGCGTGGCCATTGGTGCGTGGGCCAACCAAGGCGGCTCGGGGCTTTCGCGCATCGAACTGATTGTGCGCCCCACCGAAGGCGAGCCCGAGACCGTGCCCGACAACCGTGAACCGCGCTGGATGCGCGATGCCGTCCGCCAGGCGGTGGCCGTGCCGTGCCGGCTCGTCAGTTGGGGCACGCAGTCGTTCGGGGGCCGTCCGGGCGTCTGGGCGACGTATATCGGGGAGTCACCCGGCCCGCGTGTGGCGCGCGCCGGCGGCAATACGCTGGTGGGCCGCGTCGTCATCGTGCCCACCGACGGCGCACTGGTGATGCTGCACATGCAGTCGCCAGCTACCTCGCCCGAGCAGGCCAGCAGCGTGCGCCAGCGCTACGAGGGCTTGTGGAACACGGTCGCGAGTTCGCTCGCCGTCTCGCCGCCCAAACCCTAGGCGCCAAACGCACCATGGCGGCGCATTTCGGCCGCCATGTCGCACCAAATTCAAGCGAAATTGCCCCAAATTCGGGCGTTAGCGCGATCCCAACGAGCCACGCCGCTCACGCGCACGCAGGTGGTGCGCCGCGTAACGCCTTTGCACACAGTTGGAACAGTTTTTGCATTTGTCGGCGCTTTTTGCGTCATTTGCGGGCATGCGTTGCACCCGGATGGCGCTGCCCATCCACCCGCACGACAACCGCAATGAACACCATCAAAACCGGGGGCGACGCGCTCTTCATCCTGCTGGGCGCGATCATGGTGCTGGCGATGCATGCCGGCTTCGCGTTCCTTGAGCTGGGCACCGTCCGCAAGAAAAATCAGGTCAATGCGCTGGTCAAGATCCTGGTCGACTTTGCCGTGTCGACCGTCGCGTACTTCTTCATTGGCTATTCGGTGGCCTATGGCGTGAACTTCTTCTCCGGCGCAGACGTGCTCGCACAGCAGAACGGCTACGAGCTGGTGAAGTTCTTCTTCCTGCTGACCTTTGCGGCGGCCATCCCGGCCATCATCTCGGGCGGCATTGCCGAGCGCTCGCGCTTTGAGCCGCAACTGGCGGCGACCTTCGTGCTGGTCGGCTTCGTCTACCCGTTCTTTGAAGGCATCGCCTGGAACGAGCGCTTCGGCATCCAGCACAGGCTGCAGGCGGTGACGGGCGCGGCATTTCACGATTTTGCCGGCTCGGTGGTAGTGCACGCGGTGGGCGGCTGGATTGCGCTGCCGGCCGTGCTGCTGCTGGGCGCGCGCCACGGCCGCTATAAGGACGACGGCCGCATCGCCGCGCATCCGCCGTCAAACATCCCGTTCCTGGCGGCCGGCGCGTGGGTGCTGGCGGTGGGTTGGTTCGGCTTTAACGTGATGAGCGCGCAGACGCTGGACAAGATGAGCGGCCTGGTCGCCATCAACTCGCTGATGGCCATGGTGGGCGGCACGCTCACCGCGTGGTGGATGGGCAAGAACGACCCGGGCTTTTCGTACAACGGCCCGCTCGCCGGCCTGGTGGCCGTGTGCGCCGGCTCCGACGTGATGCACCCGCTGGGCGCACTGGCCACCGGCGGCATGGCCGGCGTGCTGTTCGTGTGGATGTTCACGCGCGTGCAGAACGTCTGGCGCATCGACGACGTGCTCGGCGTATGGCCCCTGCATGGGCTGTGCGGTGCGTGGGGTGGTATTGCAGCGGGCATCTTCGGGCTGAAGGCGCTGGGCGGACTGGGTGGCGTGTCGTTCTGGGCGCAGGTCGTGGGCACGGCGGGTGGCATCGTTATCGCGCTGATCGGCGGCACGGTGGTGTACGGCACGCTGCGCAGAATCGTGGGCCTGAGGTTGGATCGCGAGGCCGAATTCATGGGCGCGGACCTAGCGATCCACCGCGTGTCATCCACGCCAGAATCGGAAACGCACTGGTAGGCCAGTCGATCGAACACCGAGTGCGGCGCTTGCTAAAGTGAAAGGCGTTCTTTCGCCCACTGCAGGAGAGCCGCATGTCCGATACCGATCCGAACCACCCCATCACCGTCGAAGCGAACCCGCGCCGCGTGACCGTGACATTCAACGGCTACACCATCGCCGACACGCGCATGGCCCGCACGCTGCGGGAGGCGTCGCTGCCGCCGGTGCAGTACATCCCGCGCGACGACGTCCAGATGAACCGTTTGGAGCGCACGCAGCATCACACGCACTGCCCCTACAAGGGCGACGCGTCGTACTACACCATCGTTGCGGATGGCGAGCGCGCAGAAAACGCCGTCTGGACGTACGAGCAACCCAAACCCGTGGCGCGCGAGGTGGGCAGCTATCTCGCCTTCTATCCGAACAAGGTGACGATCCACGAGGAATGACCGCTCGCCCGCCGCTGACATGCCGCTGTCACGCGCGCGATGCACGATATGCGCGTTCCTCTTCTCACGGAGCCTCTTTCCGTGAAAGTTCAAGACCCGGCGCAGGATGTCCCTGTGGCCGGGTATTTTTTTGCCTGGGAGCGGGTGTATCCTGCGCCGATGCTGGACTTCCGCACCTACGGCCTCGCCGCGCCTGCGCACGCACACGACTACATGCAGGTCGTGATGCCCGCGCGCGGCATCCTGGAGATGGACGTGGACGGCCGTGGCGGCCGCGTCGACACGCACCACGCCGCGCTCATCCCTGCGGGCGCCATGCATGCGTTTGAAGCCACGGGCGCCAACCGCTTCATCGTGTTCGACATCCCAGGCCAAACCGTGGACGCACCCAGCCTGGGCGGCCTGGCGGATCGCGTGTTCTTCCCCCTCACGCCGGGGCTGCGTGCGTTGAGCACGTGGCTGCAAGACGCGCCCATCGTCGATGCCGTATTGGCGAATGCGTGGTCGTCGCTGGCGTTGGCGACACTGGCGGCGCATCCGGCCAACCAGTCCACGCAGATGCGCGCCCGCCCCGATGCCCGTGCCGAGCGCGCGTGGCATGCCATCGAACACCGCTACGCCGAACCGCTCACCGTGGAAGCACTCGCCGCCGACGTGGGCGTCAGTGCGCGACGCCTGGCGACGCTCTTTCGCGCCATGTATGGCACCACGCTGCATGCGCGCCTGGCCGAAGTCCGGTTGCGCCACGCGCTGACGCTGCTCGAAACCACCACCCTGCCCATCGCCGAGATTGCCGCGCGCACCGGCTACTACGACCAAAGCGCCCTCACACGCCACCTCAAGGCCGCGCACGGCATCACGCCGGCCGCCGTGCGGCGCAGCTAGGGTCTGTCTCGTTTCCGTTTTTGCCAACGCGCGGCCGTCTTCACCAAGACGCACCACGCATGCACGCGCAAAGTGCCGGTTCGATTGAACCACTCGACCGGACTTCTCATGGCTGTTGGCGACGCTGCCGCAACCCACCTCCACCACCCACAGCACAACGGGCGCGACCAGCTCGTGGGGCTGGGATGCGGCGTCACGGCTGGCGCGCTATGGGGGATCATCTTTTTGGCGCCGAAGATGCTGCCGCAGTTCTCGCCGCTGGCGCTCTCGGCCGCGCGGTATGTGTTGTATGGCGTGCTGTCGCTGGTGCTGGCGCTGCCCGTGTGGCGCGCGCTGTGGCGCAAGACGACGCGGCGCGATTGGGTGGCGCTGCTGCTGTTATCGCTGCCGGGCAACATTCTTTACTACCTGTGCGTGGCGGGGGGCGTGCAGCGGGCGGGCGTCGCACCGGCATCGCTCATCGTCGGGCTGTTGCCGGTGACGGTCAGCCTGGCCGGTGCAGCGGAACGTGGAAGCTTGCCCCTGCAGCGCTTGGCCTTGCCGTTGCTCCTGGCGGTTGCAGGTGTGGTGTGCATCTATCTGGATGCGCCGGCCATGCATGCGGATGCGGGCGGCAGCACGTACTTCATCGGCTTGTTGATGGCGGCCGGCGGGCTCCTCTGCTGGACGGTCTACGCCGTATGCAATGCGCGGTACTTGCGCAAGCATCCGCAGTTCACCAGCCGGGAATGGTCGTTGTTGACAGGCGTGGCCACGGGGGCGTTGTCATTGGCACTCGCCGTGCCGGCGCTCTTCGTGCCGGGCATGGCGACATCTTCAGCGCAGCCCGCATCCGCTTGGTGGATGTTCTGGCTGGTGAATGCCGGCGTGGCGCTCGGGGCGTCAGTGCTGGGCAATAGCCTGTGGAATGCGGCCAGCCGCAAGCTGCCGTTGACGCTGTCGGGGCAGTTGATTGTGTTTGAGACGGTGTTTGCGTTGCTGTATGCGTTTGTTTATGAGGGGCGGTGGCCGCATGGGTTGGAGGTGGCGGCTGCGCTGTTGTTGGTGGGTGGGGTTGCTTTGGCTGCTCGGCGGCACGGGTAGACAGGCTTTTTGGTTTTGGATTTTGACCTTGGTGGTCCATCCCCCTTTCGTTCCCTGCCGGGACCGACTCACTTTTCTTTGTCTTGCCAAAGAAAAGTAAGCAAAAGAAAGGCGCGCCCGAGATGGCGAAAGATTCCTTGAATTTGCGTAACCGTGCGGAGGCCGGGAAAACTCGCTTTGCTCAGACAGTTCCCGGCCTTTTTTCCGCCCGCTTACGAAAATTCAAGGCGCCATCTAGGGCATCAACGGCCACACCATCGCAGTTTGGTCGTTCCCGCAAAGGCGGGAACCCAGCGGCGTTTTCCGGGCAAGCAACGACACTGGGTCCCCGCCTGCGCGGGGACGACGGTGAAAGAAGCGTCGTCGGCAGTGCACCAGCGGTTTGGCCGTTCCTGCCCTTGATGGCGCCTTGGATTTTTGTAAGCGGGCGGAAAAAAGACGGGGAACTGTCTGAGCGCAGCGAGTTTTCCCCGTCTCCGCCCGGTTACGAAAATCCAAGGAGGGTGTCGCCATCTCGGGCGCGCCTTTCTTTGCTTACTTTCTTTGGCAAGACAAAGAAAGTGAGTCAGCCCCGGCAGGGGATGAAACAGGGGATGGACCCCCAACCTCAAAACCAAACCCGAAGAACCCCCAACTCCATTTGACGCCCCAAAAATTTCATGGATAACTGTCAGCCCATTCCCAACAAAGACAGAGCCCACCATGACCCTCCAAACCTGGCTGGCCTTTATCGGCGCCAGCATCATCATCCTGCTGATCCCTGGCCCGACCATCCTGCTGGTGATCGGTGATTCGCTGGCCAACCGTGGCCGTTCGGCGTGGAGCACGGTGGTGGGCGTGGCCGCAGGCGACACCACGGCGATGGCCGTCTCGCTGGCGGGTGCGGGCGCGCTGCTCGCGGCATCGGCCACGGCATTCACGGTACTCAAGCTCGTCGGCGGCTCGTATCTCGTCTACCTGGGCATCAAGTCCATCCTGAGCGCCCGCCGCCTGCGCGACGATGCGCCTGAAAGCACGATCCCCGTGCAGCAAAAGTCCGCTGGCCGGCGCTTCCTGTCCGCCTGGACGGTCACCGCGCTTAACCCCAAGAGCATCGTCTTCTTCGTCGCGTTTGTGCCGCAGTTCATGTCGGCTGAGCAGACCTTCCTCTCGCAAAGCGCAATCCTGCTGCCGACGTTCGTGATCCTGGCGGCCGCCAACGCCTCGATGTACGCGCTGGCTGCCAAGCTGCTCGCCAAGCGCCTGACCAGCGTGGCCGCGCAACGCCGCTTCGGCTACACCGGCGGAGCGGTGATGGTGGGCGCCGGCACGCTCACGCTGGGCATGCAGGCCTGATCAAGCCACCCCCTCCAAATGCCCCGCAGCTACCTCCGTCCCGCGCCAACCACCACGGCTGGCGCGCACGGCCACCACCGCGTCACGAACATCGAGCTGTTCTTCGACCTCGTGTTCGTGTTTGCGGTGACGCAGCTCTCGCACCTGTTGATCGGCAACTTCACGCTCGAAGGCGGCGCACAGGCGCTGCTGCTGATGCTGGCGGTGTGGTGGGTGTGGATCTTCACCTCGTGGGTGACGAACTGGCTCGACCCCGAGAAGCTCGCCATCCGCATGCTCATGCTCGTGCTGATGACGGCGGGCTTGCTGCTCTCGGCATCGCTGCCGCAGGCGTTTGGCTCGCGCGGGCTGGCCTTTGCGCTGGCCTATGTGTTCATGCAGTTCGGGCGCACGCTGTTCTTCCTGTGGGCCGTGCGCGGCGAATCACTGGCGATGCGGCGCAATTTTCAGCGCATCGGTGTGTGGCTCGGCATCTCGGCGGTGCTGTGGCTGGTGGGCGGCGTGTCCGAGGTGCCCGTGCGCTGGGTGTGCTGGACCATCGCGCTGGCCATCGAGTGGCTCGGGCCCTCCATGGGCTTCTACACGCCGGGCATCGGCCGCTCCACCACCGACGACTGGAACGTGGAAGGCGGCCACATGGCCGAGCGCTGCTCGCTGTTCATCATCATCGCGCTGGGTGAATCGGTGCTGGTAACGGGCTCGACGTTTGCCGGGCTCGAATGGAACGCCGCCAACATTGCCGCGATGGCGATGTCATTTATCGGCAGCCTGGCGATGTGGTGGCTGTATTTCGACACGATTGCCGAGCGCGGCGCGCAGACCATCTCGCACTCGGCTGACCCGGGCCGGCTGGCGCGCCTGGCCTACACCTACATCCACGTGGTGCTGGTCGCGGGCATCATCGTCGGGGCGGTGGCGGACGAGTTCGTGCTGGCGCACCCGGTAGGCCACGCCCATGCGGGGACGGCACTGGCAGTGCTGGGCAGCGCGATGCTGTATCTGCTCGGCAACCTGCTCTTCAAGTGGGCGATCTTCGGCCGGCCGCGTCCGGCGCACGCGGTGGGGCTGGTGGTGCTGGCCGGCGCCTGGCTGCTGGCGGGCGACCTGCCCGCGCTGGTGGTGTCCGCCCTGGCGACGGGCGTGCTGTGCGGCACCGCCGCCTGGGAGTGGTACGCACGCTCGTGCGAGACCCCGGAGCCCGCGCAGATACACGGGCACTGAGTGGTCACCTTGGGCCGCCAAGTGGTCACCTGAAATTTCCCATTTTTGGCAATTACAAAAGGCCACTCGCACGCATAATCTGTCAACCAACATGACAGAACACGAGGGCCCCGCCATGATCGACCTCTACTACTGCGCCACGCCCAACGGCCTCAAGATGGCGCTGTTCTTCGCCGAAACCGGCTTGCCGCACCGCGTCATCCCCGTCGATATCAGCCGGGGGGACCAGTTCAAGCCGGAGTTCCTCGCCATCTCGCCCAACAACAAGATCCCGGCCATGGTCGATCACAACCCCGCCGAGGGGACCGAGCCCGTGGTGCTGTTTGAATCCGGCGCCATGCTGCTCTACCTGGCCGAGAAAACCGGCCAACTGATCCCCACCGACCTGCACGGCCGCATGGAAGTGCTCAAGTGGCTGTTCTGGCAGGTGGGCGGCCTGGGCCCGATGGCCGGGCAGATCGGCCACTTCAACGTGTACGCCCCCGAGCGCGTGCCCTACGCCATCGAGCGCTACACCAAAGAGACCAATCGCCTGTACGGCGTGCTCGACCGCCGCCTGGCCGATCGCCCGTACATCGCCGGCAACGACTACACGATCGCCGACATCGCGGCCTATCCGTGGATCGTGCCGCACGCCGGCCACGGCCAGGATCTGAACGACTTCCCGCACCTGCAGCGCTGGTTCGAAGCCGTCGGCGCACGGCCGGCGACGCAGCGCGCGTATGCCGGCGTGGAACGCGCCTACTCACGCCGCCGCGAAGACATCTCCGACGACGAGCGCGCCGTGCTGTTCGGCCAGACCGCCGAGTCCACCGCGCGCTGATCCCTGCGGAGCCACACGCTCCGCCTCCGCGTTTTCGTCATTCCCGCTTTCCTCTTCTGACAGGAGCCGACCATGCCGGCATCGCTGTGGTGGTTGTGCCTGGGCGCGTTCGCCATCGGCACCGAAGGATTCATGATCGCCGGCCTGCTGCCGGTGCTGGCCGCAGACCTGGGCGTGAGCGTGCCGGCGGCCGGGCAGCTCGTCACCGTGTTTGCCGTGACGTATGCCGTGGGCTCGCCCGTGATGGCGACGCTGCTCGGCAATGTGGACCGACGCCGCGTGCTGATTGGCGCGCTGGCCATCTTTGCAGCGGGCAACCTGCTGGCGGCGGGGGCGCACAGCTTCGGGCAGTTGATGGCAGCACGGGTGCTGCTGGCGCTGGCCGCCGGCGTGTTCCTGCCGACCGCCAATGCGGTGGCGACCTCGCTGGTGCCGGCGGCACGCAGCGGCACGGCGCTGGCCATCATCACGGGTGGCGGCACGGTCGCGGTGGCGCTCGGCGTGCCGCTGGGGGCTTGGATTGCGGCGCAGGGCGACTGGCGTTCGACCTTCGTGGCGTGTGGCGTGCTGTCTGCATTGGCCACGGCGGGCCTCGCCTTCGGCCTGCCGCGCGCCCTGCCGCATAGCGTGACCACGCTGGCCCAGCGCCTGAGCGTGGCGCGCCGTCCCGGCATTCTGCGTGCGCTGGCGGTGTCGGCGCTGTGGGCAGCGGGCGGCTTCACGTTCTACACGTATGTCGCACCGTTCTTTGTGCAGGGCCTGGGCTTTGCGCCGCAGCACGTGGGCATCGTGCTGTTCCTGGTCGGCAGCTTTGCCGCACTGGGGACGGGCCTGGGCGGCCACATGACCGACCGCGCAGGCGTGGCGCGCGTGCTGGCCGTGAGCAGCGTAGGCATCGTGCTGGCGTTTTCCGTGCTCTCGCTGTCAGCGCAGGTGCTGCACGGTGCCACGGCAGGCGCCGTCGCCATCGGCGCGGTCGTGCTGTGGGGCATGGCGGGCTGGGGCTTCGGCCCGGCCCAGGCCACGCGGCTGATCCGCCTCGCGCCAGACGTGTCGCCGATCACGCTGTCGCTGCATGCGTCTGCGGTGTATGTGGGGATCGCGCTGGGCTCGACGGTCGGAGCGTTGGCACTGGCCCACGGCGGCCCGGGCATGCTGGGTTGGGCGGCGGCGGGGTGTCATGTGGTGGCGGTGGTGTTGTGGCGCAGTGGCCTCCGCCATGAGCCCGCGCCGGCCACTGAACAGCCGGCTACGTCAGTCGCGCATTGATCGCCGGCGGGATCGGCCTCGTGTTTCGGGCCCTGAACTCGGCGTGTGGAGAAAAAAACGCGACGCTTCGAGTTCTGAACTCGACGTGCCGAGAGAAAAGCTCGATGCCCCGAGTTCCGAGCTCGACGTGCCGAGAAAAAAGCTCGATGCCCCCGAGTTCTGAGCTCGACGCGCCGAGAAAAAAGCTCGACGCCCCGACTTCGGAGCTCGACGTGCCGAGAAAAAAACTCGACGCCCCGAGTTCTGAACTCGACGTGCCGAGAAAAAAACTCCGCTTTTCGAGCTCAGAGCTCGACACGCCGAGAAAAAAGCCTCGCGTTCCGAGCCCTAAGCTCGGTGGTCGGCGCTTAAACGCCCGTGCTTGAGATGGCGTCGGGGGTCGACGCTGCACGCCGTGCATTGCGCCGATCCGCGTACGGCAACGCAAACATATACAGCCCCGTGATCAGCAACAGCGCCAGCGGCAACAGCGGCGCATAGGTGATCCACGCCGGCGGCGGTCCCCAGGTCATGGCGACAAAGTTGGCGACGACCGTCAGCGTGAAGGCCATCGACACCCAGCGGTGGAACTGGCGAATGCCAGTGCGCGCGCTCACTTTGCACCCCCGGCGGCCTGGATCATCTTCCAGCCGTTGCCGGCCGGGTCCCGAAAGCCGGCATCGACACTGCCGAAGCGGTCGATGGGTTCTTGCGTGAACTCCACGCCGCGCTCGCGCAGTTGCGCGTAGGTGGCCCGGCAATCGGCGACGGTCAGCACCAGCGGCGGCATCGCGCCCTTGGCCACCATGGCGCGCAGCGTCTGCGCGGTGGCTTCATCGTGGATGGGCGGCCCGGGCTGGAACAGGCCGAGCTGAAACGATGGCTGCTCCGGATGCTGCACGGTCAACCACCGGTACGGGCCGTTGCGCACATCGGTGTGCACGCGAAAGCCCAGCTTGTCGACGTAGAACGCCAGTGCCGCGTCCTGATCGTCCACATACAGCCCGACGACGTTGATTCCTTGGCTCATCACCGCTCCTGGTTGTGGGTAGGTGACGGATTTGTACCCTCCGCCAACTGCCGGCGCTTCTCCGAAACTGCTGTGATGAGGTCGGGCCGCTGTGCCGCCTTCAAAACGCAGGCGGGCACGCGGTCGAGCTGTTGCTGCGGGGCGATGGCCTGCGCCGCGTGGCGCAGCGCACCGGGGCTTTGCCCGGTGATGTCGCGAAAGATGCGACCGAAGGTGCCCAGGCTCTCCCACCCCGTGGCGAAGGCGATGTCGGTGATAGGGAGGTCGGTATCGCGCAGGAGCGTCGTGGCCTGCTCGATGCGGCGTGTGAGCAGGTAGCGGTGCGGCGGAATGCCGAAGGCCTGCTTGAACGAGCGTGCGAAGTGCGCCGCCGACACGCCGCTCACCTCGGCCAGCCGCTTGACAGGCCACGCCTCGTGCGAGGCGGCGTCCATGCGGTCTTTGGCGCGCAGCAGGCGGCGCAGCAGCGCCGGGTCTTGCTGCGCGTCAGCGGGTGTCTTGGCCACCGCCGCTTGCGCCGACCATCAGCCGCGCTTGCACTCGCCGATGGCGCCGGCGAGCTTGCGCACACCCTCTTCCACCTGCGCGAGCGACGAAGTGGCGTACGACAGGCGCAGCGTCGAGCGATCCGGGTCGACCGGGTAGAAGGCCGCGCCCGGCACGAAGGCCACGCCGCGTTCAATGGCGACCTTGGCCACATCCCCGGCATTGCGGCCCGGCAGGGCACCCCACAGGAACATGCCGCCGCGCGGACGGTTGAAGGTCAGTTCGCTCTCGGGCAGCAGCGCACGCAGGCCACCCGCCATGGCGTGGGCGCGTTCGGCGTAGGCAGCGCGCGTGCGCGGCAGCGCGGCATCCAGACGGTTGCTGCGCAGATAGGCCGCGGCCGTGGCCTGCGCAAACGTGGACGTGTGCGCATCGGCAAACTGCTTGACCATGACCGCGTTGCCGAGCACCGGCTGCGAGGCGATCATCCAGCCCACGCGCAGGCCCGGCGCCACCACCTTCGACAGGCTACCCAGATAGATCACACGGCCCTGCGCACCGTCGGTCTGTTGCGAGAGCGCGTACAGCGACGGCGGCGGGGGTGCATCGAAATACAGCTCGCCGTAGGGGTCGTCTTCCACCAGCAGCAGGTTGTGGCGCACGGCCACGTCCAGCAGGCGTTTGCGGCGCTCCAGGCTCATCAGCGCACCGCTCGGGTTGCCGAAGTTGGGGATGACGTAGAGGAATTTTGGACGGCTGGTAGCCAGTATCTTTTCCAGTGCGTCGACGTCCAGGCCATCTTCATCGGTCGGCACGCCGGCCACCTTGGCGCCGTACAGTTTGAAGGCCTGAATGGCTGCCAGGAACGTGGGCGCCTCCGTCAGCACCGTGTCGCTCTCGCCGATCAGCACTTTGCCCAGCAGGTCGAGCCCTTGCTGCGAACCGGTGGTGACGAGGATGTCGGTGTTGGCGATGGTGGCGCCGCGCACCTTCATCAGATCGACGATGGCCTCGCGCAGCGGCTCGAAGCCCTCCGTGGCGCCATATTGCAGCGCGCGGGCGGCGTCATTGGCGAGTGCGCTGTCGGCGGCGGCCTTCAGGCCTTCCACGTCGAACAGCGCCGAATCTGGAAAGCCGCCGGCAAACGAGATCAGACCCGGCTTGCCGAGCACCTTGAAGAGTTCGCGGATGGCGGAGGTTTCAACGTTTTGCAGGCGCGGGGCCAGCAGCGATTGCAGGAAATCCATGGCGTGCGTGTCTCTGTAGTTCGAGTGCCCGCCACTTTACGTGATGTGCGCCGCGCGCGCATGCGAAGGGGCCGTCACGGCGCGCGACGGCTGTCCAGAAAAACGCCCGCATGCCACTGGAGATGGGGGCGATGCGGGCGTGGAGCTTAGCGACGGTTGCTGCCGTGGCTGCGCTTGTCGTTGTGCGCGTCGGTGTCCTTGTCCTTGTCCTTGTCCACCACGCGCGTGATGCCGCCTGTGGAAGGCGGGTCGCTGGCCGGGAAGGTGTCTTCCACGGCCTTTTCAACGAGGTCTTCGCGCTTGTGTGCAGTCGGGTTCTTTTCCTTCTTACCCTTTTCCATAACGGTCTCCTGTTTCAAGCTGGGTTGATCACACGCACGCTAACAACGTGCCTGCGCGTCAGTACTCCTCCCAGTACGGGCGCGAACCGTAGTACTCATGGATGGATTCGGCCCAGGTCGGGTCGGCCATCGTCGGCCAGTGGTCCTTGTCGAAACCGGGGGCAACCTCAAGCCGGTCCTTGCTGGCATCGAGCACGAAGCACTTGCGGTCCACGTCGAGCGACATGGCGCTCCACGGCACGGCAAACAGCTTGTCGCCAATGCCCAGGAAGCCGCCCACCGACATCACCGCGTAGGCAATGCGCCCGCGCTGCACGTCGAGCATGATGTCGGTGATCTTGCCCAGGTCTTCTCCATTGAGGTTGACGACGCGATCGCCTTCGAGCGTGTCGGCCGCCATCAGCTCCGGCCCGGGGCCCGGAGACGTCGGGTCCGCGCGTCCGATGATGCGCATGCGTACGCCGGCCGTGGTGCTGGTGCCTGCGCCCAGGCCCGTTGCGGATGTTGTGTAGTCCATCGCAGTACCTCCCATCAGGGTTGAGGTGAAGAACAATGTGCGGCCACCGCGCGTAGCGTGCGCGACCGCTGTGTGCAGCCACTGCCCTCAGCACAAAACCTGCCTGCACGCGGAGGCTGCGTACGGCATGACGTTTGCTCGACGGTACGGCGTCGATCCACACCGACCCACACCAACCCCATACCGGAGAGCCTCCATGAACAAAGCCGACATTCCCGTGGCACAACGCGCCGTGCTGGCGATGCTGCTGGACGATCATCGCGAAGTCAAAAAGCTGTTCAAGACGTTCCAGCAAGAGAAGGACAAAGGCGCGTCTGAGCAGATCGTGCGCGAAGCGTGTGAAAAGTTGACCGTCCACACGCAGCTGGAAGAAGAACTGTTCTACCCATTCGTGCGCGACAACGGCGGCGAAGCGTTCAAGGATCTCCTCGACGAAGCCGTGGTCGAGCACGCCACCGCCAAGGCGCTGATCCAGCAACTTGCCGGCATGCAAGCAGGCGACGATCTGTTCGCGGCCAAGTTCACCGTGCTGGCCGAGTACGTCTCGCACCACGTGGAGGAAGAGGAGACAGAACTGTTCCCCAAGCTGATCCGTCAGCACGTCGACCTGGCGCCGCTGCAAGAGCCCATGACCGCGCGCAAGGAAGCGCTGCTGTCCGAGCACGCCGCCTGATACAGGACGCCCATCATGCAAGCCACCGTGAGCGACTTTCTTGTCGCACGCCTATACGAATGGGGGGTGCGCCGCATCTACGGCTACCCCGGCGACGGCATCAACGGCATGTTCGGTGCGCTGCAGCGTGCCGGCGGCAAGATCGCGTTCGTGCAGGCGCGGCACGAAGAGATGGCCGCGTTCATGGCCTCGGCGCACGCCAAGTTCACGGGTGAGCTGGGGGTGTGCATGGCCACCTCCGGGCCGGGTGCCACGCACCTCGTGACAGGCCTGTACGACGCACGGTTGGACCACATGCCCGTGCTGGCGATTGCCGGGCAGCAAGCGCGCACCGCCGTTGGGGGGCACTACCAACAGGAGGTCGACCTGGTGGCGATGTTCCGCGACGTGGCGGGTGCTTTCGTGCATCAGGCCAGCGTGCCGGCGCAAGTGCGGCATCTGCTGGACCGCGCCGTGCGCATCGCCATCGGGCAGCGCCGCGTGACGGCACTCGTGCTGCCGAATGATCTGCAGGACATGCCCTACACCGCACCGCCACACGCCCATGGCACCGTGCATTCGGGTGTGGGCTACAGCGCGCCGACTGTGGTGCCGCAGGCCGTTGATCTAGAACGTGCGGCAGATGTGCTCAACCAGGGCCGCCGCGTCGCCATGCTGGTGGGTGCGGGCGCGCTGGGCGCCAGCGCTGAAGTGGCGGCCGTGGCGGAAACCCTGGGCGCAGGTGTCGCCAAGGCGCTGCTCGGCAAGGCCGTGCTGCCCGATGACGCCCCGAACGTAACGGGCGCGATCGGCCTGCTCGGCACCGAGCCCAGTTGGGAGCTGATGAACCACTGCGACACGCTGCTGATGGTGGGCTCGGGCTTCCCGTATGCAGAATTTCTGCCCAAGGAAGGCCAGGCGCGCGGCGTGCAGATCGACCTGGACCCCGGCATGCTCGGGCTGCGCTACCCCATGGAAGTGAACCTTGTCGGCGACAGCGCACAGACATTGCGTGCGCTGCTGCCGCTGCTGCAGCGCAAGACCGACACGTACTGGCCCGAGCGCATCGCCCGCTGGAATGCAGATTGGTGGAAGACACTGGAGCAGCGCGCGTTGCAGCCGGCTTACCCCGTCAATCCGCAGCGTGTGTTCTGGGAGCTGTCTCCCCGGCTGCCGACCAACGTGATCGTCACGAGTGATTCCGGCACCTGCGCCAACTGGTATGCGCGCGACCTCAAGTTCAAGCCGGGCATGATGGGCTCGCTTTCGGGCGGGTTGGCGTCGATGGGCGCGGCGGTGCCGTACGCGATTGCGGCCAAGTTTGCGCACCCCGACCGCCCCGTCATCGCACTGGTGGGCGACGGCGCCATGCAGATGAACAACATGGCCGAGCTGATCACCGTGGCGAAGTATTGGAAGCGCTGGAAATCGCCCAAGTGGATCTGCATGGTCCTCAACAACCAAGACCTGAATGAAGTCACCTGGGAGCAGCGCGTGATGGAAGGCGACCCGAAGTTTCCGGCGTCACAGGACATCCCCGACGTACCGTATCACCGCTTTGCAGAGCTGATCGGCTTGAAAGGGCTGTATGTCGACAACCCGGACCAAGTGGCCGACGCGTGGGATGAAGCGCTCGCTGCGGAGTGCCCCGTTGTGCTGGAGGTAAAGACCGACCCCGACGTGCCGCCGCTGCCACCACACGTCACGCTGCAGCAGGCGCGCAACTTTGCAACGGCGCTGGCCTATGGCGACCCGGACGCGAGTGGCGTGCTGCGTGGAACCGCACGGCAAGTGTTGTCGGCGCTGTTCCCGGTGCACAAGGACAAGGACTGAACCGGCAACGCAGCGCTCTCAACGTACCTCGACGTGGACAGCACCCGACTCCAGCGGGCGCACGTCCACTTCCACCGGCAGGAACGTCTCGATCACGCCGATGTTGGTGAGCAGATGCGATGAGGCCTCCACCACCGTCAAGCTTCCGGTACCCGCCAGCGCCATCGGCAACACGAGTTGATCGGCAAGGTACTCGTCGACCGCCGCCGCGCTGTGCAGATAGCGCTGCGCCGCCTGAGCGACTTGCTGGCCGATCGTCTCTGCCGTCACGCCACGCTCACCAAAGCCGGTGAGGACCTCGGTGACGTGCTCGTGCACGATGTCCAGCACCAGCGCGTTGCCGGGACCTTCTGCATTGCCGAGGTCACGCACCGTACTTTCGATGCCGGGAACCAGGCGACCGAGCGTATCCAGCTCGCGCCGCGCCACGCTGCCCCGCACACCTGCAACGATGCCTTCAGCACGCAGCGCCTGCTGCGCACCCCGCTCCGTCAGATGCAGCGCATGCAACGCACCCGCACACGGCGTCACCGTCGCCACCACCTCACCGCCGCCCGCTGGGTAGAAGCCGTGGCGCTTGAGCGCGAGGGTCTGCGCCACGCCCATGCGCGCCATCAGCGGTAGCCACGCGCGGATGAGGAAATCGACCGGCGGCGCCGCGCGGTTGTGCGTGCCGCCGCTCACCGACACGGTGCTCGGCGCATCGGCAAACCACAGCGCAGGCAGGATCGTCTGCAACACCAGCGTGCAGCTGCCGGCCGTGCCAATGGCAAAGCGGTAGTCGCCGCCACGGATGGTGCTGGGCGTGAAGCGCAGCGTCTGCGAGCCTGCTTCCGCGCCTTCCACCGTTGCGCCACTGATCTCCACCGCCGCCTGCACGGCGGTCAGATGCTGGCGCAGCAAACCCGGCTTGGAACGCTTGGCGCGGATGTTCTCGATCTGGAACGGCGTGCCCGTCAGCATGGAGAGCGTGAGCGCGGTGCGCAGGATCTGGCCGCCGCCCTCGCCTTGGGCGCCATCGAGTTCGATGCATGCGGCGGGCTGTGCCGCTCGTTGTTCTTGTTGTAGTTGGGTGTTCATGGTTTGTTCTTCTTGTTGGTCTGCGCACCCGTCAGTTGGGATGCGCGTTAGCTTGTACAGGGCGGTCGCGTCAGCACGGTGTCGTAAAGGAACGCATCCAATGCTGCCGGATTGCCTGTCGCCTGGCGGAAATCTGCCGGCACGTCTTCCTGCGCCAGTGCCTGTTCGATAAAGGCGTGGATGCGCGGGAAGCGCGCGCCGTACTCGGCCTCGCCAGATTCCATCTTGATCGCCAGCAACTGGTTGATCTCGTCGCGCAACGCGGCGTCTCTCACCATCACGTCAGCCAGGTCGGCAAAGCGCATCGGCGGGATGCCGCGTCCTTCGTCGATCCACTGCGCGGCCAGCAGCGGGCGCAGCACGTACAGATACTTCTTCATGCGCACGGTCTCACCCTGCAGATAGCCACGAAAGTTCTTCGCCGCCATCGACACGTAGTGCCAACGCCCCTTGCGCTCTGAGAAGAAGGTGGGCGCCAGCGTGCGCATGCGCTCGGCCAGCGCCGCGTCCTGGCGATACACCACGGGCGACGCGAGCCACTCCAGCAGCGTCGGGTTGGAGCGGTGCATGAGCTGCAGCGCCTTGCGCAACTCCCAGCCAGAGATGTCCAGCTCATCGCTGATCGGCAGTTCGATCACATCGCGCTGTGGCTCGACACGCAGATACCACTCGGGCTCGTGCACGTAGACGAAGCGCACGTCGTAGTCGCTATCGGGTGAGGCAAAGCCCCAGCCGCGGCTGCCGGATTCGCACGCAAACAACACGCGCACGTGGTGTTGCTGCTCGATGCGCGTCAGCTCCGCCAGCACGCGCTCGCGGATTGCGCCGGAGACGGGGTGGGAATAAAGAAACGTCATGATGATTCGTTGTTGTTCTGGTTGCATGGAACGCAGCCGGGCACGGCGGAACCACCGTGCCCGCGACACGCAAAAGGCGAAGCGCGAGCTTATCCCTTCACACACACCACTTGACGCAGCGTATGCACGATCTCCACCAGATCCGCCTGCGCGGCCATCACGTGGTCGATGTCCTTGTACGCCATCGGGATCTCGTCGATCACGTCAGCGTCCTTGCGGCATTCCACGTGGGCCGTGGCGCGAATCTGGTCATCGACCGTGAAACGCTTCTTGGCCTGCGTACGGCTCATCGTACGGCCCGCACCGTGGCTGCACGAGCAGAAGGCCTCTTCGTTACCCAGCCCGCGCACGATGAAGCTCTTCGCGCCCATTGAACCCGGAATGATCCCGAGCTGTCCCTTCTGCGCCGACACTGCACCCTTGCGCGTGACCAACACATCGCGGCCGAAGTGGGTTTCGCGCTGCACGTAGTTGTGGTGACAGTTCACCGCTTCCACGTCGGCCGCGAACGGCTTGGTGATGACCTTGTGCGCGGCGGCGATCACGTTTTGCATCATCGTGGCGCGGTTGCGGCGCGCGTAGTCCTGCGCCCAGCCGACGGCTTCAACGTAATCGTCAAAGTGCTGGCTACCCTCTTCAAAGTACGCGAGGTCACGGTCCGGCAGGTTGGCGATGTGCTGTCGCATATCGGCCTGCGCCAGTTCAATGAACAAGTTGCCGATGGCGTTCCCCACGCCGCGCGACCCCGAGTGCAGCATGAACCAGACGCGTTGTTCTTCATCCAGGCAAACCTCGATGAAGTGGTTACCCGTACCCAGCGTTCCCAGGTGCTTGTGGTTGTTGGTCTTATTCAGCTTCGGGTACTTGTCGGTGATGCGCTTGAAGCCATCCACCAACTCGCCCCACATCGCATCGACCGTTTCCGGCGGCGTGTTCCAGGCCCCCTTGTCGCGCGGACCCGGCGTACGGCCGTGCGGCACCGCCGCTTCAATGGCGCTACGCAGGCCATGCAGGTTGTCCGGCAGATCAGCGGCCGTCAGCGTTGTGCGCGCGGCCATCATTCCGCAGCCAATATCCACACCCACGGCGGCCGGAATGATCGCGCCCTCGGTCGGGATCACGCTCCCGATGGTCGAACCCTTACCCAGGTGCACGTCCGGCATCACCGCCAAGTGCTTGAAGATGAACGGCATCTTGGCCGTGTTCATCAGTTGCTTGCGGGCGTCGTCTTCCACCGGCACGCCGTTGGTCCAGAGCTTGATGTCGGCGCCGTTTTCAACGTGGAGGGTGTTGTAGGTGCTCATGATGCTTTCAATCCAATGTTGTTGTCGTTGTTGTTCTTGCTGATGGCCCGTCCGCTGCGGTGCATGCGTCGGCATGCAAGGCATCGGCGGGCCGTCGAGTACACATAGCCCCGGGCGACTTCGTACCACCACTTCTGCTGCTCGGCGGTCCACACTTCATGGCTTCCGCAATCTCGGCAGACGAAAGGGGTATCCAGGTAGTAACCCCGCTCGACGAAATGGGGCACACCGTAGCTGCTGTAAGGCGCCAGCATCAACCGGTCCACCTGCACGCTTCCGCGCGGCGGGGGCGGCATGGGACTGATCGGCCGGCGTGCGGCAATCCGCTGGCGTTCTCGCCGCTCACGGCGCCGCGCCATGATGTCAGCGCGCTTCTGCTTTCCACTACACATGATGCCTCCGCATTGGGGTCGGCGACTAAAGTTGGCGAAACAACGCGCTCTATCCACTGAGCTACGGTCCCCCTGATTTGGGACCGACGGGATTCGAACCCGCGACCTCGATCTTCATAGGATGTAGTTCCGCCGGCATTCGCCGAAAAACTAAAAGGTGGTGCGACTAGGGGAGCGAGTGGTCTCACGCTTTCGCGCGGGTCGGGTTCGAACCGACTGGATACCGATGTACACCCGCAGGCATTCGCACCTGGCGCGTCAGGACAAGCTGTTCAGCATTCGTGACGCGCCGGTAAAACGTTGTTGTTCATCACATGACGGCCTACAGCACCGTCGCCTCGATGGCCTCGACCCAGTGGCCTGCGCCAAAGCTGCCGGACGCAAACTGCGCGATCACGTCGAACACCGCATCGCCGAAACCACCGACGTTGAGGATGTCCTCACGCTCCATCGCCTGCGTGGTGCCGTACGGCTGCAGATCGATGCAGATCAGCTTGGCTTGCGGGTTACGCAGCTTCAGCAAGTCCCACTGCAGCATCGTCTGGGTGGCACCACGACGCGTGGCATCAACCCACGACTCGTTGTCCGACACCAAGATCACCACATCGACCTTGGCACGCTCTGCCACCAGCTGGGCCAGCGGCGCCGAGCAGTTGGTACCGCCACCACCAATGGCCGCCAGCTTGTCGGCATTGGTCATGACCGAATCGCGGGCGTTCAGGCGTACATCCACCACGCGCTGCTCGAACGGCAACACGCGTGCCGTCGGATGCGAGCGCAGGATGGCCGCCGCCACCAGCCCCGCCACGTCGATACAGCGCACGACCGAAGTCGCGCCCTGCCGCCAGCCCGTTACCGGGCTGCCCATCGAGCCGGACACGTCCGGACACACGACCACGTTGCCCTCAAGCTTCGGCACGTTGGCCAGCGAGACATCCAGCGCATCCTGCAACGCTTCACGCACGGCCACCGGCACCGGATCAACCGCTGAACGGTAAGCCGCCAGCAGTTGGTACGGGTACACACGTGCCTTGCTCACCTGCGCCGCATCCGCCAGACGGGCAGCCACTCGCTTGGTCACACCCGGCAGGCTGAACGCACCTTGGCGAGCCAGCGTGTTCAGATTCATGCGCAGTGCGTGCCAACCCATGCGTTCAGACAGCACCGCCCATTGCGCAGCGTTCAACGGCGCGTTGGTCAGCAGTTGGAACGGCACGTCCGGCAGCACCTTCGACTCACCGGCGCGAAACGCACACAGTTCACGCGTCAACGGCGGCAGTTGCGTAGCGTCATACGGCTTGCCGATCAGCCACGCGAAGAACGCGGCGCGCCAGGCTTCCGCCGGCTTCGGGTGCACCATCTTCACGACATCCGCCAACGACGGTGCGTTGCCCACGGTGGCCTGCAGCAGTTGCACTTCCGTAGCGCTGTTCAGCCACGCCTGCACAAGCTTCTTCGGACGGCTGCCGAGCGACTTGCGGCCCGTTGCGCCGCTGCGCACGATCTGCACGAAGTTGCGCAGCATCTTGCCGGTATCGATCGTGCGGCCGAACACCGTCGGCAGCAGCGCACTGCCCTTGGCCGCCAGCACGGCGGTCAGCAGGGCCGGCATGTCTTTCATCAGACCGCGCTCGCGGCAGTACACCGCAGTCTTGGCGATGAAGGCGTCGTCCACTTGCAGCGCCAGTTGCAGCACGTCGGCCAGTTGCGTCTCAGCCAAAGCGTAGAAGGTGTGGTTCAGGCAGCCCGTCATCGCCAGTTGCGCCAGCTGGTGCTGGGGCGACAGCGCATACGCCGGGGCGCCTGCCTAGTTGATCGCGTCGGTCGCGTTGGCTTGGACCGTCTTCGCGAGCAAGGTCTGGAACAGTTGCTGGTTAGCCATTTGGCATCTCGCGTTGTGTTGTTGATGCCTTCTCTAGTGCAATGGGTGTGCCAGGCCACTCCCAACCGGACGCCACCCAACCTATCCCATTGATTTCATTGAATTTATGAGAACTCAACGCAGATGTAGGCACGCCAAATTTCCTAAAAGTACGATCTATTGATATATTAATTTATCTTTCTAGATAGCACCTCAGGATGCGAAAAACCGTCGCCATCGGCTTTGTCGGCACCACGCTCGACTACGTGGGCAAGGGTGCCCAGCGCTGGGAGCGCTGGCGGCCCACCGTCGGCCTGTGCCAGCAGGACGACCTCGTGATCCACCGACTGGAGCTGCTACACGATGCCCGCAGCCGCAGCCTGTTCGAGCGCCTGCGCGATGACATCGCCGCCGTGTCGCCAGAGACCGAGGTGCGCAGCGTCGAAATCGCACTGCGCGACCCGTGGGATTTCGAAGAGGTCTACAGCACGCTGCACGACTTCACGCGCGGCTACGCTTTCGACACCGAGGCCGAGGACTACCTCATCCACATCACCACCGGCACGCACGTCGCGCAGATCTGCTGGTTCCTGTTGGCGGAGGCGCGCTACCTGCCTGCGCAACTCATCCAGACCGCACCGCCGCGCAAAAAGGAGTTGGGCAACACGGTGGGCAGCTATAGCGTCATCGACCTGGACCTCTCGCGCTACGACAAGATCGCCACGCGCTTTGCACGCGAGCGGGAAGACACGGTCTCGCTGCTCAAATCGGGCATCGCCACGCGCAACCCGGCGTTCAACCGGATGATCGAGCAGATCGAGCGTGTGGCGTCGCGCTCAAAGGCGCCGATGCTGCTGTTCGGGCCCACGGGTGCCGGCAAGTCGTTCCTCGCGCGCCGCGTGTACGAGATGAAGAAGGCGCGCCATCAACTGGCCGGCCGCTTTGTCGAGGTGAACTGCGCCACGCTGCGCGGTGACAGCGCCATGTCGGCGCTCTTCGGCCACGTGAAGGGCGCCTTCACCGGTGCGCAAACCGAGCGCGCTGGCTTGCTGCGCAGTGCAGACGGCGGCCTGCTGTTCCTGGATGAGATCGGCGAACTGGGCCTGGATGAGCAAGCCATGCTGCTCAAGGCCATCGAAGAAAAACGTTTCCTGCCCTTCGGCAGCGACCGCGAAGTGGAGAGCGATTTCCAGCTCATCGCCGGCACGGTGCGCGACCTGCGGCAGTGGGTGGCCGAAGGCCGCTTTCGCGAAGACTTATACGCGCGGATCAACCTGTGGACGTTCGACCTGCCCGGCCTGGCCGATCGTCCGGAAGACCTGGAGCCGAACCTCGATTTCGAGCTCGCCCGCTTTGCGCGCGAACACGGCGAACAGGTGCGCTTTCACACCGAGGCGCGGCGCATCTACCTGAAGTTCGTCACCTCGCCGCAGGCACGCTGGACCGGCAACTTCCGCGAGCTGTCGGCCTCCGTTACGCGGCTGGCGACGCTGGCCGAAGGTGGGCGCATTACCGAGGCCGATGTGGCGGACGAAATCATGCGCCTGCAGCGCACGTGGGCTGAGCCGGACTCAGCAAACAGGAGCGGCGCACTCGCCAATCTGCTGGGTGACGAGGTGGCCGCGCTCGATCTGTTCGACCGCATGCAGTTGGACAACGTGATTGCCGTGTGTCGCGAGTCGTCGTCGCTGTCCGATGCGGGGCGCCGGTTGTTTGACGTGTCGCGCACAGAGAAAGCCAAGGTGAACGATGCGGACCGGCTACGCAAATACCTCGCCCGCTTCGGGCTGGATTGGGCGCGAGTGCGAGCCGGGTAGCCGCCCGCCGATCAAGGTTGCATGGAACCCGCCAGCGTCCGGAGGTTGACCGGATCAATATGGACAAAGCCCCCGCGCGGGCTGTCAATGTCGGCAATCAGCATGAATGACAGCGCCAGCACCAACGGTAGCAGCAGTTGCAGCACACCCCGCATGCGCGCGCTGCGCGTGCCGTAACCCACCATGAATGTGCCGCACGCCCCCACCATGAACAACAGCACCCACGCCGCCACGGGAATGCGGTTGCGCCACGCCGCCTGCGTATAGCCCTGCGCGTTGAGCACGTCGTTCATGCCGCTCACGGCCAGCGCGACGATGGGTGTGGGCTGGGCGGCAGCGGGCGCGAGCACCGCATTCCACAGGGCATCTTGCAAGCGCGAGGTCTCGGCTTCGATTGCGCGCAAACGGGAAGCATCGTGGTTGCTGTAAAGCTGGATGCGCGCGTCCAGGTACTGCGCCAGCAGGCGGCGCACGTTGGCGGCATCGGTGGCGGGCAGCAAGCTGGCGCGCACGTATTCGGTGCCGATGGCGTTGGCTTCGTCCTCTTCGTACGTCTTGCGCCCGTCGTAGCGGCTGATGGCCATCGAGAACGTAAAGCCGATGATCAGGCCGAGCAGCGTGAGCGTGGCGGCCTGGATCACGCCAAAGTCTTCGTGCGTGCTGGTGTCGAGCCTGCGGCGCTTGGATACCGCCGAGCCAATCCACGCGGCCAAGCTCAGCACGACAAACGCCATCACGAACACCTCGATCGGATGATCAATCACCACACCCATGCAACCCGCTCCATCGTTGAATCCGTGATGGGGTGAGCATACGACATCTGCCGCGGCATCCATCGGCCGGGGGCGGGCGTCATCAGGCCGAAGGGGCGGCGTGGGGATCGACGTTGCGGTTGGCGTTGGCGGGGGTGTTGTCGTGATGGTGCTCACGCAGGGCACCGGGCACGGCGGTGCTGGCTAGGCCATCGGCCGCGAGCCACGCAGCGGTGGCGGCGGCGGCGCGGTCAATCAACTCGCCGCAGCGGGCGTAGTCGTAGGGCGACACGTCGAGCGGACAGAGCGGCGGCACCACGGCGATGGGCACCTGTCCGGCCCAGCGTTCCAGGTCTTGCACGAGCTGGCGCGCGACCAGCAGCGACAGCGCATTCAGCGCATGTTCGATGGCGCTGCGCGGCGCGCGGCGCTCGGCGCAGGCAAAGCCGGCTGGCAGCACGACCACGCGGGTGGCACCGAGGCGGATGGCGGTAGAGATGGGTGTGTTGTTGGCGACGCCACCGTCGATGAGCAGGCGGTCACCAATGCGCACGGGTGGGAACACGCCCGGAATGGCGGCGCTGGCCAGCACGGCCGGGACAATGGCGCCGGAAGACAGTACAACCTCGGCGCCGGTGCGCATGTCGGTGGCCACCACGTGCAGCGGGAGCGTTGCGGCCTCCACCAGCGTCTGCGCAAAATGCCGTGTCAGCAGGCGCTGCAGGCCAGAGGCATCCACCAGATGCTCACGACGGCCGCCCAGCATGCCGAACATTGCGCGCCATGACCACGGCATCACGTCGGCGCGGCGCACGCCCCGCCACAACGCTTCCAGTTGTACCGTGCCGGCTACGTGCGGGTTGCACGCAAAGAACGCCGCATTGATAGCCCCGGCAGACGCGCCGATCACCATGTCCGGCACCACACCCGAGGCCACCAGCTCGCGCAGCATGCCGGCCTCGATGGCACCCAGGCTGCCGCCGCCAGCAAAAACGAATGCCGTTCTTTCCGCCCTGTCCATGACCAATGCTGTGCCGCAGCACAAGAGTCCGCCAACGCTGGCTGAACCTAGAGTAGAACTCCGTGGCGACCCTCGCTAGGAGCGCACGGACCCTCGCGCCGCATCGGCCATGGGCTTCCAGTGCAGGAAGCCGAACAACAGGGTCAGCAGCACGCTGCCCAGCAGCGGCCCCTTGTACAGCGCAACCTTCTTGAAGCAGAAGATCACTTCCAGAAGGTGCACGACCACCAGCGCCCCGGCGACGATGCGAACCCAATCGATGGTATTTGGCGACAGTGGCAGCGCTGTCAGGTAGCTGACCAGTGCCACGCCATAGACGGCGAGCAGGACGATCTTGCCGAGAAAGTTGAACATGCCACGGGCTCCAGGAACGTTGGTCGGAAATGCGCGAGCAAGCATACCTTCCAGCACCCAGGCCGCATCCGCTTCAAACGCGGGGGTAGATCGCCCCCTCGACTTTGTCTGTACGCACCCGCAAGCAGGCGCGCAACAGCAGACGGAACCCGCCTGCCAATCAACATTTTGGTGAATTGAGCAGGTCACACAAACCCCTCCAATATCCCCGGCCCTGTCGTCATTGCCGGCGTGCGCACGAGCACGTGCCGACCACCACGACGCAAGGGGTACGCGTTCGCGACGAACGCTGGGCAAACACGGACGGACGCACTGGCCACACTAGAAATCATCGAGGCTGGGCGGACGTCATCGACAGGGTCCAAATCGTGACCGCCATTTGAGACACGGCGGCACGGATTCCCGCTCTTGCCGGCGTGAGCCGGTTCTTTTTAGGTGATAACAAGAATGAAGATGAAACGCTTTGCCATGCTGGGGGCTGTGGCAACCGTATTCCTGTCGGCCCAGGCCGTCGCCGATGTTGTGACGGTGGCCCAGGTGCTGCCGCTGGAGGGTTCCGTGGAGCCGTCAACACGCGCCACCGCGGAGGCAGCAGAGCTGTACCTGCGCAGGGTCAACGAGGCGGGTGGCGTGAATGGGCACACCATCAAGGTGGTCACAATCAACGGCTCGAGCAACTTGGACACAGCGGCACAACGCACGGGGGACGTGATTCGGCAGCATCATCCGGCTGCCCTGCTGAACTACTACGGATCTGCCCGCACCGCCACGCTGATCAAGAGCGGCGTCTTGGATACCAGCCGGACACCTGTGCTCGGCGCCATCGTATCGTCCACGCAGGTGCGCCAGAGCGCAGACAATCGGTGGGTCTTCTACGTACGCGCGGGCCTCAAGACCGAGGCCGAGCAGATGGTGCGGCAGAGCGTATTACTGGGCGGCAAGCGTATTGCCGTGTTGCACCAGGGCGATGCCTTTGGCGAAGATGGGCTGAACAAGAGCACAGCCGCCATGCAATCCCTCGGGCTCAAGCCTGTGCTGACGGTGCCCCTGTCGACCAAGACGATGGATGCAGCGGCGCTGAACAAGCTTGCAGAGACCGTGCTGAAAGCTGAGGCCGACGTGGTGTTGATGTTCTCCGACAGCGTGAACATCGGCGGCTTCCTGCGGGCCTATCGCGAGCGCGGCGGCAATGCGGTGGTGACGACCGATTCCACCCCATCGGCCGACGAGCTGGTGCGCGCATCAAGCCCGGATCTGGCGCGGGGTGTTTGCATCGCAGAGGTCATGCCGGCACTCGCCAAGCGCAATACCAAGCTGGCGCGCGCCTTCATCGCCGACATGACGGCGGCCGGCCGCCCGGATCTGGCCAAATCGACGACGGCGCTGGAGGGTTATGCGTCAGCCAAGCTGTTCGTGGAGGCGCTGCGCAAGGTCAACGGCCCAGTGACCGGGGAAGCCATTCGAACGGCCCTGCAGACGCGCGGGCCGTTCGATCTGGGCGACTTCGACTTACAGTACGGCCCCTCGCAGTTCGAAGGCTCGCGCTACGTTGATATCGGCATCATTGGCCGGGACGGGCGTGTGCTGAACTAGCGGTTTGAAATAGTTATTGCGCCGCGCTCCCCAAGTTGTTGCGCCGGAGGCTGCAGATGCCGCTCCGGCGCGGCAGTCCTTCTCTGCGGTCACACACGTAGAGGTTCCCCAAACTCCGGAAACGTGCCACTACCGACCTGAAAACGCGGATTTGCAACAGTTGTTGCGCCATCCGCAGCGTTGTCGGCCTCGGCAACACTTCTTCCCCACAGCCACCCTACGCCGGCGGCTTAATCTCCGACAGGGCGGGCGATGCCTACTTGTACGGCCGAGCCCTCGGAACATCTCAATTGCATCGCAAGTTGAAGGTGTTCGGCGTGCCGGCACACCGGCGGTCTTAGTTGACGAACCGCCGCCTCTCCTAGCGGTCCGGGGGGGCGAGCCAGCACGCTGAGGCCGTCACATCACGCTAAACCGGCGAATATCGTCCTTTCGATAGACCGCACATCCGACGCTTGCGCGGGTGCGTGCCTCGTTGACCTGCTTTCGCTCGGTATCGTCCGAGAAGAAGCCCTTTGCGTGGTCGCCAATGACGCTGGGGTCGTAAGAGTCGCGACAGAGCAGTCTGACATCGCCGAATACAAAGCGGGGATAAGCTGTGATGGACGCCGCTGTGCCTGCGCCACGCTTCACGGGGATACCAGCCAATTCGGCCGCATCGGCGAGTTCAGGTTTCGTCAGTTCGAACGTGCCGGCTTGGTTGGAACGTACGCCCATGATTTCCATGACCAGCGTAGAGAAGCCTCGAGGAATGATGGCTAAGTACATCACCAAAATGATGATGGACATGGCTGCGCCAAGCAAGCCATAGAGCGTCGGCTGATGAGCTTTCTTCGACCATCTACGAGCGTTGAGATAAAACAGACTGGGCCAATAGCCGCAAAACGATACGACGACGGTAAGGACGAACTCGATGAGCTTGTCGCTCGTATGCGCGTTGGGTCCTAAAACGTTGCCGAACATGCTCATGGGCAAAGCAGTTGCCATGGCGGCAAACGTGGCCGCCGAAGGCACCCCGACAGAGAACATGTTCCACCCTTGCCCCTTTTTACGCTGGCGAAATCTAAACAGCAGTATCGCTCCAATGAATGTCCCGCCAACGACGGCAAAAAGGACCCATCCACCATCGAAGTTCATTGACAGTGCCATCAGAAGTGCGAGCCAGACAATGAACACGTAAAAAAAATAGCGCGCTGGATGGTCTGTCGCCTCACCCAGCTTCCCATTTGCCATGGACGACGCTGCTACGACGACCAGCGATGGCATCCACATTTGCAGAAAGAACGCCACCAACATCAGCACTGCCACAAAGAGCACTGCAGCGAGACCTTCTTTCGACGAGATGGCATCCAGGAAGAGGCCCTTCGCATTAATGCTGTGCAAGTAGCTCCACAGCAGCATCGCTGACAGAAACAGCGAGAGGATGAATAGCTTCAGGATGACGTCCATACTGTCTTTGACGAGGCTCAATTTGGTCGTCATCACGGACCAAACCTCACGTTTGGTCGGCCGATGATTGCGGTGAAGTTGCGTGCGACGGGGAGCCGTCGGCGAGATTCGATTGCGATACATGTCTACGGATGGTGTGTGGCTTCTTGTTCGCAAGCTGGCCTGTCGCTTCTTGCACCTCAGTCGCCGCGACCTGAAGCGACCATGACGTGCTTGGTCGCCCCCTCAATGAACGGCCGCGCAAATGTGAAGCCGATTGGCATAGTCAGCAATTCAATGTTGTTCACAGCAGTTCTAAGCGCCATCCGTGAGCGACTCGGAGGCTTAACGGATAGCGATTTCAGATGAAACCACTCTGCTGAGTTACCCCTTGAGAAGAGGCGTGATGACAGATGGCTGTTGTGGAATCCCGACATACAGGCAGGCTCTCACGAGCGACGGCAGACACGTGTAGAAAAGCCGCTGGCGACAGCCGCAACATATCGGCAAGAGGGACGTTGAGAAGCGCCTGGAGGCGACAATCGCCGATGCAGCGGTCATAGATATTGACTCTGCCAACCACCGCGCCCCAACGCAGCATGGGCGCGGCTAGAGCCAGTAAGACACTGCGGAGCGCGGCTTCCCGTTACATCAGTTCCGCAAGACTCTCCTCTGTGGCAACATCGAAATCGGCAGTCCAATCTAGTTCGCTACTTGATGGCTGTTGTCCCACGGCTGTCGAACGCGAGACCGAACTCTTTGGATGGGCGTCCTCCGCAGCGTGGCCTGGTTGCTTACGTGGCGACATACGAGGTGGGTTCTTCGCGGTCCCATCAGCCCCAAACCTCTTGGACTGGGCGCTTTCCAACATTCGCTGCTGTGCCACAGAGATTTCTCCGGTAGAAGTCCTCCGCCTTTTGGGGGGTTCATTCGGCCCAGAGTCGTTTGCTGGTCCTTTGCTGATTGCAACGCGGTCGTCGTCGGCGCGTCGAGAACTCTTCGCCATAGACTGACGATTAGCTTCGAGAGTCATTTCCCACCCGACCCAGGTCATGCCCTCGCCTAGGCGCAAGGCATCCTCTTCGCAGACGTCCACCCAACCAGTCCCACCAGAAGCGGCGCGGTCAATGCCGGCGGTTTCGGCCAAGTGCGAATGGTGCTCAGGAGCGTGGTTGATGCAGTTCCCAGGTCACCTGCTCGACGCACTTGCGCTCTATTTCGTACACAGCCGGCATGGCCCTCTCTTTCTCCGCGAGGGAAATCGAGCCGATGTCGAGCGCCAGTCTGATGGCCCTTGTGGTGACCTCAAACTCTCGCGACAGGGTCTCCAGAAAGGGGTGATGCTCCTCCAGGGTGACGGCTTCGCTGAGGTCGTCGGCCGCCACATGCACGCCGTGCGAGATGAAATACCGAACCAACGCGGAGGACGTCCGATTCTGAACCATCAGAACGAAGTCCAGCGTAGCTTGCTCGCGTTTCGATAGGCGCTCCGTGTTTGCGGAGTCGATGCGACTGCTGCCGGCAACGACAGAACTAATGGGGCGGGAGGTCCGTTGGGAATGGAGCTGCTGTGTAAAGCGAACCCCCGTGCCAGGAATGCTAGCCGTGACGCGGTCGCGAGTGTTGTAGGTAACCCCTTTCACGCCAATTGACGTGCTTACTCCACTCTTGCTGAAGTTCACACGAATTCCGGGCGCTATCTTGACGCTTTTTCTAAAGCTCCAGCCCATTATCTCCACCCCTCTTTTCTATCTCGGTCGTGATATACATCCGTACTTTGCGGACATCACGCCTAGTCTCTGTGCCCTGTAGTTCAGCGAGCATAGCGTAGCTGCCTGGCACCGATATACGCCTCCACCCCCTACAGAAGAGGGGTGTGAGCGCATGGGGGGCAAGCAGCGCGGAATATAAGGTGTGCCGACTTTCTCCACTGACGCTGCCCGTTAGTGGAAAAAATTAACCCGCAAGAGTTACCCCTTTGGTAGGGGTTAGTCGCGAAATAAATTTCCCTTAATTCTGAATATAACGAGATAATCCTCAAACAATGCAAAGTGTGGGGCGTTACAACACATTGTGTTGTAGTTCCCACCTAAAATCCGGCCTTTCGTAAAAGTTACAACTCCGGATTTGCCATGAACGCGAAGTGCTACCGAACCGTCTTCAATGCCGCACGCGGCATGCTGGTCGCAGTTGAGGAATCGGCGAGGAGCACAGGTAATGGACGCAACTCGGGCAGCCGAGCGAGCCGCCGGGCATCCGCCCTGACATTGACGGCTGTAGCCGCGTTGGCAGCACCGGGCCTGAACGCTCAGTCACTGACGCCGGACCGCAACGTTCCAGGCCCGCACCCCGTCGTTGGGGTGGCCGCGAACGGTACGCCAGTCGTCAACATCAACGCGCCCTCGGCCGGTGGCGTCAGTTCGAACGCGTTCACGAACTACAACGTCGGCCAGGCTGGCGTTGTGTTGAACAACAGCGGTCAAAACTCTCAAACGCAAATCGCCGGATGGGTGCAAGGCAACCCGTTCCTCGGTAATAACGCGGCTCGCGTCATCCTGAACCAGGTCACCAGCGGCAATCCTTCTGTGCTGGCGGGCCCCACGGAAATTGCAGGCAACCAAGCCAGCCTCATCGTCGCCAACCCCGCAGGCATTACGTGTGCGGGCTGCTCATTTATCCAGGCGCCGCGCGTTACGCTGACTACCGGCACGCCGAACTTCGATGCACTGGGCAACATCTCGAGCATCTCGGTCCAGCAAGGGCAAATCACTGTCAACGGCGCAGGCCTCGATGCACGGGGTGCGCAGCTCGACCTGCTGTCTCGGGCCATGGCCATCAACGGCCAAGTGTGGGCGGAGCGCATCAATGCTGTGGCCGGCGCCAACAACGTCGACTACGGCAGCGTCACGCCGACGGCGATTGCGGGTGTCGGGCCGGCACCGCAGGTCGCCATCGACGTCGGGCAACTGGGCAGCATGTTCGGCGGTGGTGCCACGCGGCTGATTGGTACCGAAGCCGGCTTGGGCGTCAATATTGGCGGCAACCTCGCGGCGCTTACCGGCAGCCTGAGCCTCGCGGCCAACGGCGACGTCACCATCACGCCGACCGGCCGCGTGCAAAGCGCGGCGGACGCCAGCATTGCGGCACCGAACGTCAACAACCAAGGTGTCGTCACCAGCACGGGCAACGTCGCCGTGTCTGGCAACACGACCAACAGCGGCTCCCTCGTGGCGGGTGGCAATGCGACCGTCACCGGCCCGCAGATTACGAACACCGGCACGATTGGCGCGGGTGTCGACGGCAACGGCAACGTGACGCAACCCGGTAGCGTCGCGCTGAATGCCTCGGGTGCCGTGCGCAACAGCGGCAATGTCGTGGCGGGCCAAAGCATTGGTGTGACGGCCGGCAGCATCGATACGAGCAGCGGCGGCATGTCCGCCCAAGGCACCCTGACGCTGTCCTCGACCGGCGATGTGTCGACGCGCAACGCGACGCTTTCTGCGAATGGCGTGACGGTGCAGGCGGCGGGCACGCTGGACAACACCGCGGGTAAGGTCTCGTCGACCGGTGCGCTGCAGGTCGGCGGGCAGCGTGTGGTCAACCAAGGCGGTTTGCTGGCTTCCACCGGCGACACCACCATCACCGCCGGCTCGCTGGATAACACCTCTGGTGAACTGGGTTCCAATGCAGGCAACCTGACCGTCACTGGCACGGGCGACATCGCCAACGCCAATGGCAAGCTGATTGCCGCACTGGATGCCAACATCTCGGCAGCGAGCCTTGGCAACCAAGCCGGCACCGTCTCGGCGCGCAACCTGACGCTCAACACGGGCACCGGTGCCTTGGACAACACCAGTGGCACGATTTCCGCCACCGGCACCGCGAACATCACGGCCGGCCACCTCGTCAACCAGCAAGGCACGCTGGCTGGCGCCGGCAATGTCACCGCCAACGTGGCGAGCCTCGACAACACGGCAGGCGTATTAGGCTCCAGCGGCGGCTCGTTGAATGTGAACAGCACGGGCAGCATCAGCAACGCGGGGGGCAAACTGCTCGCTGCGCAGGACGTCTTCATTGCCGCCGCGAGCTTGGGCAACCAAAGCGGCACAGTGGCTGGCCAGAACGTCACCCTCAACACGGGTACGGGTGCCCTGGATAACACCTCCGGCAAAGTCTCCGCCGCCAACACGCTGCGAGTGGATGCCGGCGCGGTAACAAACCAGGGTGGCACGCTGGCCGCTGTCGGCGATGTTCACGCCACGGTAGCCAGCCTCGACAACACCACGGGCGGCATCGTGGGTTCCACCCAGGGCAATCTGACGCTGACGAGCACGGGCTACGTCGCCAACGCCGGCGGAAAGCTGCTGGCAACGCAGGACATTCAGTTCCAGGCAGGCAGCCTCGGCAACCAGGCGGGTACGGTTTCCGGTCGTAAGGTGACGGTCAACACCGGCACCGGCGCACTGGACAACACCGGCGGTGCCATTGCCTCCACGGCCGCGTTGAATACGACCGCTGGCGCGCTGACGAACACGAACGGCGTGCTGCAAGCCGGCACCACACTGACAACGCAAAGCCAGTCGCTCACCAACACGAACGGCAACGTGATTGGCAACGCCGTGTCGGTGAACGCTGGCAGTCTGACGAACCAGCAAGGGACGATTTCGTCGACGACCACCCTGGCGGTGCAAGGCCAGACGCTGTCCAACGACCAGGGCAAAATGGTCTCGGACGGCGTCCTGACCGTCACCGGCGGCTCGCTCACCAATGCGGGCGGCCAAATCGCCTCCAACAGCGACGTGACGGTGAGCGGCACGACGGTCGACAACTCCGCCGGCTTGATGCACGCGGGCGGCACGCTGACCGTTTCCGGCACCAACCTGCTCAACAAGAACACCAATACGGCCACCACCGGCATGGAAGGTGCCAATGTGGCGCTGACGGCCACCACGTCCTTCGACAACACAGCCGGTGTCATCCGCTCGGACCAGAGCACACAAATCACCGCGCCGAGTATTAACAACACGCAAGGCTCGATTCAGTCGGCGGGCACGGTGGGCGCCAAGGCGACCTCCGCACTGACCAACACCCAGGGCAACGTCAACGGCACCAAGAGCGTGGGCGTCACAGCAGGCCAGATGAGCGGAGACGGTACGGTTCAATCGCAAGGCAGCGTCGCCCTGAACCTGCAGTCCGACTATGCCAACACCGGCACGCTGGCTGCCGGCCAGGACGTTTCCGTCACGACCACCGGCAACGTCACCAATTCAGGGACGATGTCCGCCGGCCGCAATCTGGCCGTGTCGGCCAACAACATCACCAACACGCAAACTGGCGAGATGGTGGGTGTAGTGTCGAACACACTGACGGCCCAGGGCACGATTGCCAACGATGGCCTCATCGACGGCGGCGCCACCGTGGTCAAGGCGGACAACGTGGTCAATACCGGTCGTCTGTACGGCGATTCGGTCGCGATTGGCGCCAACACGCTGACCAATACTGTGAACGGTAGCGGTGTCGCGGGCGTCATCGCCAGTCGAGGCGACATGGACCTGGGCGTGCAGACGCTGAACAATCAGGAGCACGCGCTCATCTACGCAGCGGGCAACATGCGCATCGGCGGCGCACTCGACGCCAGCAACCATGCAACCGGTTCCGCGCAGAACGTCACCAATGGCTCGGCCACCATCAACGCCGATGGCAACCTGACGATTGCCGCCAACCAAATCAACAACCAGAACAATCACTTCAGCACGACGGACCAGACGTCGTCGGGCACGCATGTGGTGGCCTATCGCTTGAATGGCTCGACACAGGAAATCGACCCGTCGACCATTCGCCTGTTCCAGCGCAACAACGGTGGCACGACAACCGGCGACAACTGGCAGTGGCTGGGGGACGATGACTACAAGGTCCTCCTGCTGCCGTCTTCGCAGTATTCGTTCGAGCGCTATGGCCCGCCGTTCACCTACAGCAATGGCTACAGTGGTGGCGGTAATGTTGGCACCGCCTATATTCCGGAAACGTCGTGCTGGCAGGACAGTTGCACGCAGCCGACCAACCCGGAACAGTTCCTCTACAAGACCACGGACGCCATCTGGGGCGTGTTCGGCATTGCCGCGCCTCAAGAGATTAGCACGCAGCCCGACCCGACCACGTACCAGCCCAGTCAGTACCCGCAGTACCAGGCTGACCTGGCTGCCTGGCAGCAGCGGCATGACGCGGCTGTCACGCAATATCAGGCGCTGAACAACGCCATCAACGCGTTCAATGCGAACCTGCGTGGTCGCATGGTGGATTCGTTCACCATCTACGACGGCACGCAGCAAATCACCCGCACCGTGGTCACGCAGAGCGACCCGGGGATGATTGCGTCCGGCGGCAACATGACGTTGAATGCCGGCGTGGTGAACAACGTGGCCAGCCAAATCGTGGCCGGCGGCGACCTTACCGGCAGCAACGTCATCGGCACGCGCCCGAACAACGTAGGCATGACGGGCACGCAGACGGTGACCACTACGGGCACGGCGTCCTACACCTACATCGAGTCCGGCGGCGCCTTCAGTGGCGACACCCGCGCCTACAACACCAGCCCGTGGCAGGGGCAAACCATCCAGACGAACTTCCAACTGGATGTGAGCCCGACCAATGGCACCGGCCCGAACAGCCAAAATCCGGTGAAATCGGTTGCGGTATCGACCAAAGCCGGGCAAGGCAACGGCGGCGCCGCTGCCACTGCCGACCGCCTGACGATTGGTGACACCAACCTGAACCTCACGTCCACCACGGTGACGTTGCCGGGTAACGCGGTCATCCGCACCGTGGTGCCGAACCTCACACTCCCCAACAACGCGCTCTATCGCATCATCAGCGACCCGGGCAGCAATGTGTTGGTGGAAACCGACCCGCGCTTCACCAACTTCCGCCAGTGGACGTCGAGCGACGCCATGCTGGCGCAGTTCCGCAATGACCCGGGCGCCACGCTCAAGCGCATCGGTGATGGCTTCTACGAGCAGCAACTGATTCAGCAGCAAATCATCCGGGCCACCGGCCAGCGCTTCATTGGCGACTACACCAGCAACGAAGACGAATACAAGGCGCTGCTGGCCAATGGTGTTTCGGCTGGCAAGGCATTCGGCCTGAACGTCGGTACGGCGCTGACCGAAGCACAGATGGCGCAGCTCACCAGTGACATCGTCTGGATGGTCAAGCAGACCGTGACACTGGCTGACGGCAGCAAGCAGGATGTGCTCGTGCCGCAGGTCTATCTGCGCGCCAAGGACACCGACATCACGGGCGGCGGCACGCTGATGGCTGGCAACAACGTCAGCTTCAACGCCAAGGGTGATGCCACCAACAGCGGCACCATCGCCAGCCGGAAGGTGACCGTGGTGACGGCGGACAACATCGTCAACACGGGCACGCTGGCAGGCAGCACGCTGCTGGCGCAAGCTACGCAGGACATCAACAACCTTGGTGGCCATATCCAGGGCGACCAGGTGCTGCTGGCGGCTGGTCGCGATGTGAACCTGACCAGCACGACGGTTCAGACCAAGAACATCACCACCACGGGTACCAACATCAATCAGGTGGCGAGTGTCGACGCCGGCGCGCTCTCGATTCAGGCTGGCCGCGATGCCAACCTGACGGCCGCCGCCATCAACACGTCCGGCAACGCGACCATCACGGCCAACCGTGACGTCAACCTGAACGCGGTACGTCAATCCAACGAGGAGCACGTCGTTTGGGGTGACAAGAACCGTTCGGACCGTTCCTCATACGCCGATGCCGGCACGCAAATCCAGACCGGTGGCAATCTGGCCATCGGCGCGGGCCAGGACGTGAACGCAACGGCCGCCTACGCCAACGCGACCGGTGGCATCCAAGTTGCCGCTGGCCGTGACGTGAACCTCAACGCCGGCCAAAGCCACCAAGATGTGCGCGACGAGCACTTCCAGTCGGAGAAGGGCTTCCTGTCGACGAAGACCACGCACACCATCGACTCGGCGGGCCAGACGAATGCGGTCGGCACCACGCTGTCTGGCGATACGGTGACCGTGGCGGCCGGTCGCGACCTGACCGCCAAGGCTGCCACCATCGCCGGCACGGGCGATGTAAATCTGGCCGCCGGCAACAATCTGACCATCACGACGGCGGATACGGCGACCAACGAATCGCACTTCAAGGACGTCAAGAAGAGCGGTCTGGGCAGCGCCGGCGCAGGTATCTCATACGGTACCAACCAAGTCACTGACACTAGCAACGACACGGTGCGTGGTTCGCAGGGCAGCCTGATTGGCAGTACAGACGGTAGCGTTCACATGCAGGCCGGCAAAGACCTGCATATCACGGGCTCTGACGTGGTGGCTGGTCAGAACGTGACAGGCATTGCTCAGAACGTCACCATCGACGCGGCGACCACCGACCGTCACCACGACAACACGCATGAGACGAAGAGCTCCGGTTTCACGCTGGCAGTGAAGTCGCCAATCATCGACGCCATTCAGAACGTCCAGCAGCAGGCTGAGGCAGCGGGCAACAGCCAGGACAAGCGGGCGGCGGCGCTGCATGGGATTGCAGCAGCGAGTGCCGTTGCTGATGTCGGCGCAGCCGCAGGCGCCATGGCAGCCAAGCCCGAAGCCAAGATTGAACTGAGCTGGGGCTCACAGTCGAGCAAGACCACTCAGACCGAAGACAGCACCCAGCACAACGGCAGCAGCATCAAAGCAGGCGGCACAGCGGCGTTCGTGGCGACCGGTGATGGCACGCCTGGCAGCGGCAACGTCAACATCGTCGGCTCTGACGTCAACGCGAAGAATGTGCTGCTGCAGGCCAACAATCAGGTCAACCTGAGGAACAGCACGGATACGGACAGCACACGCAGCACCAACGAATCCAAGAGCGCGAGCGTCGGTGTGTCGTACGGCACGGGGGGCTTTGGTGTGTCGGCCTCGATGTCGAAGGCGCACGGCGATGCGAACTCGGATGCACAGACGCAGAACAACACCCACATCAACGCGAGCGACACCGTCACCATCGTGAGCGGTGGTGACACCAACATCGTGGGTGCCAACGTCAACGCCAACAAGGTGCTGGCCGATATTGGCGGCAACCTGAATATCGCCAGCGTACAGGACACCAGTCACAGCACCTCGCATCAGGAGAGCACGGGCGGGGGCTTCAGTATCAGCCAAGGTGGGGGAAGCGCCAGCTTCAGCCACAGCAGCGGCAGCGCAAGTGGCAGCTACGCGGGCGTGAACGAGCAATCAGGCATTCAAGCCGGCGCCGGTGGGTTCGACATCAACGTCAAGGGCAATACGGACCTCAAGGGCGCGGTCATCGCCAGCACGGCAACGCCAGACAAGAACCAGTTGACCACCGGCACGCTGACCTTCTCGGACATCCAGAACCACTCGGATTACAACGCGAGCAGTAGCGGCTTCAGCCTCAGCGGGTCACTGGGCAACGGTGGCAACAACTACAAGAAGGCTGAAGATTCGAAGAGCAGGAACGTCGCTGGTGGCGCGCCGATGCTCAGCCAGAACGAAAGTGGCAGCGAGAGCGCCACGACGCGCAGCGCAATCTCGCAGGGCACCATCACCATTACCGACAAGGCGAATCAGAAGCAGGACGTCGCCAGCCTGAGCCGCGATACGGCTGGTACGAATGGCACGGTCAGCAAGACGCCCGACCTCCAGAACATCCTGAACAACCAGGCTGACATGATGTCGGCTGCGCAAGCGGCGGGTCAGGCGGTGGCGCAGCGTATCGGCGACTACGCCGATGGCAAGAAGGCTGCGGCAGATGCTGCAGCCAAGAAGGCGGCCCAGGAAGGCAATACCGAACTTGCCGCGCAATACCGACAAGAGGCCGATAGTTGGAAGGAAGGCGGCTTGAATCGTGCGGCAATGCAGGCTGCAGGGTCAGCGTTGGTAAGTGGCTTGGACGGGGGTAACGCGCTTGCCGGAGCGGCTGGTGCCGGCGCCGCATCCCTGGCGGCTGGCAAGCTCAACGATTTGGCAGGAAGCATCGCTTCTTCTAACCCGACGGGTAACAAGAACGTGGACGAAGCGCTGGGCAACATCGTGTCCAATGCTCTGGCGACTGCGGTGGGCGCAGCCGTTGGCGGAAATGCGGGCGCGTTCTCGGGCTACAACGTGGACCGCTTCAATCGACAGTTGCATCAACAAGATAAGGACCTTGCCAAGAAGGTGGTGGCTGCCAGCGGTGGCAGGTACACCCTTGCCCAAGTAGAGGACCAGATGCGGCTGTCTGATTTGGTCGACATGAACGGTCGAGTAGTAGAGTCGGGCAAAGGAGACCAAATAAATACCGCAACGACAAAGATTCAAGATGATGGTGCCAAGTGGGAACCTGTGCCGGGTACCACGTACATCGTTCAGAAGCTTCCCCAAGCTGACCCAGACATCATCTCGCTGATTGCGACGGTCCAGAAGCAAACGATGGGAGATGTACCTTACTCAGCGCGGCAAGACTATGGCAGCGTTCCTGGCGCTACGACGGCTGTCACTCGAACGGTTACGGCTCGTTGCGGCGGGTTGCAAGCGGATTGCCTTGCCGGATTGCCACCGCCGATGACTGACGCTGAGTTCAATGCGCGGCGTACGGGCCTTGCCGACGTTGCGAACAACTTTGGGACACAAGCGGGTCGCGTAAGCGCAACCGCAGGTGCAGTAGCCTACGCAAATTCTGCGAATCCTGTAATCGGTGTTCCTGCAGCGGCAATATCGTTTGGCTTTGGTGTCGTCAACTTTGCAGCTGGCGGTATCGAGCAAATCGCGCGACCCGACATTGGGCAGTACAGCTATGAAAATGCTTTGGGCCTTGGCGTCAAGGTTGCAAGCGACCGATTCCCGGTATTCTCGCCAGCTATTAATGAGGCTGGTGAAGCGATTAAATCATCGCAAACCTCTTCGGACATCAAGAATTGGATAAATAATCAGTGGAACTCGATGTTTAGTGACAGCAGGAAGGGAGCAAGGCAATGAAGCTAATTCGCGACGGAAATTTTTCTGGAGCCGTTAGGGTTCTGTTGTTTCTTCTCGGTATCGGTATTGGGTATGTGGCGCTTGCTTGGGACGTCGCACCAAGTGCCCTTCGAATCATTCTTTTCATGAGTGCTGTAGTGCTGTGCGCTTTAGGTGGATACAGTTCTTGGGCACATATGCTTGGGGTGCAACCATTTGGAGAATCCTCTTGGCGAAAAGCGAAGAAGACATATAAGGACGATGCGTAAGGCCCGCTGCCGCTAACGATACTTTGAGCATTCTGGTCTCATCACCATATAGCGGTGCGACCTGAGCAAGATACACATGCACTGCAAATTTCACCTCATGGTGTGGACAACGTTCCTCACGACCGCTTGCACCGTTCTCCCACAGCCGACTCACGATGTCACTGTCGAGAACCCAACCTACGACCCAGCCATCTCCGCCCGCGTCCGTTTTCTGTCTAGCAACGGTGGCGCTGGCGCATCGTTCCGTCCGGGCGAGGGTTGCTACAAAGAGGTTTATGCCGAAGATGACAAGCGCGTGAGCGTTATCGACGGCTTTTGGGCTGCCTGGAAATACTCGTCCCGCAGCGTGACGATTGGCATGCCTGAAAGCCCGCGCCCCAACATGCGCGTAGAGGGCTTGCAGTTCAAGGATTTCATCAAGGAATACGTGGTCCCCGCAGCGAAACCGTTCACCGTGACACTGCTGGCCTCTTCATGCACGCCACCTGCGGTCACCTTCGTGCCTGAGCCGGGTAAGGACTACGACATCTTCATGCAATCCGATAGCAGGCGCTGCTGGGTTTCGGTGAAACGCATTGACGACAAGGGCGCGGACGAGTCCGTACCTTTGGAGCGTGCGCCGGAATGTCCCGCATCTTGAGGGCTTGTTGCCGGCCACACGACTGACGCTAGCCCTTCGTTGCTACTGGCCGCTTGGAATCAGAAGCCAACAGGCCGAAATCCCACCTAGCCCGTATCCATTTACATCGGCGCTCGCTCCCGATGAACGAGCGCAGCGCCATGCGAAGCATTTCTAATAAAAGGAACTAAAAAAGATGCAGGAGAAATTCCGCACCTACCTGTTGGCTGCAGCAGCAGCGGCAATGACCGTCGCCTGCGGTGGCGGTGGCGATGACAGCAGCACTGGCAACAGTGCGACCTCGCAAGCATCGACTGGCACGTCCGACGCCTCGTGCTTCGTGCTCCCTGCTACCGGCAAGACCGCGACCGTGACAGCAACCTCGACAATTCCCGTCCAAGTCGACATTGCCACGCTCACCGGGCTGGGTACGCAAACGTTCGAAGGCCAGTCTTATCCTGCGCTGGACGAGCGCAACCGCATCGACCAGGTGACCGGCAGCGACGAGCACCACACGCTTTACATGCTGCCCGGCGTTCCGTTCCTGCCGGCAGGGGCGGTCAGCTTTCCGTCCGCTGGCGATACCGACCCGTCGTATCGCTATGCCTACACTTATACGCGGATGACGCTGGAACAGTTGCGCAACGCTGTGCTTGGCGGCAAGGCAACCTACAACCTCTCGCAGGGGCTCACCTATTCGGGTCTGGTTTCCACGGTTCCTGCGGTGTCCGATTTCCAGTTGAACACGCCGGTCACGCTGCTGATGCTGGAACAACGTGCCGCTGGCACCAACCCGCTGCCATCGTCCTTCACGGCGCGGTACATGAAGGAATTGACCATCACCTACGCCGGCCGCGAAGACGTCACGGTCGGCAGCACGACGTATGCGCAGGCGTGCAAGCTCAATGTCACTGTGCGCCGGTCCAACTTCTTTAGTGTTGGCATGCCGTTCGGCATCGATAACGTTGTATCGGGGTCGACGTGGTTTGCCCCAGGCGTTGGCTTGGTGAAGACGTCCGTACCCGCGCCGATTCTGGGGAACGCCGGTTCGCTTTCAGCGACCGTGGCGCCTGCACAGTAAAGACCTCGCGAAACAGCTTCGCGCGACGGCAAGGGACGGCATTGCTGCCGTTCGTTGCCGCCGCACGAAGCCGCACTCATTGAGGCATTTTTCCTCTCAACGCGTCCACATCATGCTGTCTGTTGTTTCCCGTGCTGCCGTCCTGTGCGTTGGCTCGCTGAGTTCGATTGCGCTTGCGCAGGTCGCACCTCAGCCCATCACCGGCCCTGGTCCAGAAGTCCAACGCCTGCAAGAGCAACAGGCCGAGCAAGCGCGTGAGCGTGCAAACGCCCGCCCGGACGTATTCACCCCGTCAGTGCCCGCGCAGGCAATCTCTCTGTCAGCGCTGCCGAAGGAGACGCCATGTTTCCAGATTGACGGCATCGTGCTGGAAGACAACGTCTTCCCGTGGCTAGTCGACCTGCTCAAGCCTGTCAATGGACAGTGTGTTGGCAAGCAAGGTCTCGAGGCCATCGAGCTGCAGGTGAACAACGCGTTGATTGAGCGCGGCTACGTCACTTCGCGGGTGCTTATCCCGAAGCAGAACTTGGCTGGCGGTACGTTGCAGCTCAAGGTGCTACCGGGGCGCATCGGTGCAATCCGCAACGCTTCCGACGACAACATCGGCTGGGCGCGCATGGCTCTGCTCGCGGGCCCAGGGGACCTGCTGAACCAGCGTGACTTGGACCAAGCGCTAGAGAGCATTCGTCGCCTGCCAGGTCAGTCGCAGACGAGCTTTGACATCGTTCCCGGTGAACGCGTTGGGGAATCGGACATCGTACTGAAGCCGGGCACTGACAAGCGCTGGCACGCGTCGCTGTCGGCGGATAACACGGGCCTGAAGTCGACCGGTAAGTACCAGATGAGCGGCTCGTTGGTCATCGACTCGCCGCTGCACCTCTACGACCAACTATCGATTTCCGCCACATCGAATACCGACCGAGGCTCCAGCACAGCAGGTACACGCTCCTACTCCGTCAACTGGAGCGTACCCGTCGGCTATGCCACCTTGTTTGTGGGCGCGAACAAGTCACGCTACAACCAGACTGTGGCGGGCTTTGAGGAACCCATCGTCTACAGCGGCCAAAGCTCCGAGGTGAATGCTGGCATCAGCGGCGTTCTGCACCGCGATGCGACGTCTCGTACTGGCGCGCAGTTCAAGCTCTTCCGCAAAATCAACCGCAACTACCTGGACGACACCGAGATTGCCGTCCAGCGTCGCGACGTGGTGGGCTATGAGGCTTCCATGTCGCATCGACACTACCTGGGACCGGTCGTGCTGGATGGCGGCTTTGCGTGGCGCGAGACATTGCCCGACCACTCGAATGTGCCGGGCGTGGTCGTCGGTGACCCAGGCTACGGTGGCCGCTCGCAAATCGAAACGGCGAACGCGAGCTTGTACTGGCCGTTCAAGCTGGCCAGCCAGGTGTTCGAGTACACGAGCAACTGGTCCATTCAGCATGCCCGCACGCGTGTGTTGCCTAGTGACTACTTCACCATCGGTAACCGCTACACCGTGCGCGGGTTCGACGGCCAATTGACGCTGGCGGCAGAAGATGGATGGTTCTGGCGCAACGAGTTGGCTTGGCGTTTGACCGGCCAAGCCATCTATGCCGGTGTTGACATGGGCAAGGTCCACGGTCCCAGTGCCGAATTCCTGCTTGGCGACAAGTTGGTGGGGGCTGTGGTTGGCGTGCGCGGGCGGGTGCCGTCGGGGCCCATGCTGGCGTTCAACTACGACGTGTCGTTCGGTTGGCCGCTGTACAAACCGGCGGGCTTCCGAAGCCAGCAACCGGCGGTGATGGCACAAGTTGGCGTGGAGTTCTAACAGGGGCAGCGGGTAACCCTAGCTAAGGCCTAAAAGGAAGACTGATTGCAGTGGGGCAGAATCGTGCGCCACTCTGGCTTCCGTCACGCCGCGCTTGGCCTTCAATGCGGAGGGTGTCCTTCACCTGCAGCCGGAATAGTAGATCGCATGTCGATTCGCTGTTCGAGCTGTAGAGAAACTCTCCCGGTTTGATTTCGCGGGCTTCGCCTGCTTCCGAGTAAATCCGGTAATTCGGGCCGAAGATGCGGAACCAAAAGCGCAAGCCATGGCTTGGTGCCTTCTCGACAAGTGCTTGGTCGAGAACAAGAGCCCGGTTGAACGGCGCCCCAGTCGCGAAGATATTGCTGATAGTAGCGTACGCCTGCGGCATAGCGCTCCAGGCTGGCTGGTCAACCTCTTCCGCATGCGCCGTGATAGAGAGCGCAGCGATAAGCAAGAACGCGAGTTTTCGCGGCATGTGTCCTCTCAGTCGCTCTGCTAACGGGAACTTCATCTCGGCTCTCTCGTTCTCGCAGTTGGAAGCGATGGTCCGTGAGCGTCGTGGCTCTGCCGCGGAGAAATTTCCAACAATCTCATCACAGCTCGACTGTTCTGCCACTCGAAATACATACCACCAGCAAAAGAAGCCGCCGCGAACGTACCGAACGCCAGCGCAGCTGCCGGTATCTGGATTACGGGTCGCGCGACCAAGAGCAGCCATAACAGTACGAGGGTAGCCAGACACAGCAGGCACAGATAGACCAGGCCGGCCAGCGGCGAGATTGACATCACGACCTTGTTGCGGTCATCGAATCGCCAGGCTTGCAACGTCTCCCAGTTTCCCGGCTCGCCCAGGACTACGGTAATACGCATTCCTGGCAGTACATCATGGAGCCCGGGAATCTTGACCCAGCGCTGGCGAACGTCTCCCGCAACAAAGTCGAACTCAGTGAACACACCTTGGCGTGATGATTCGCGGCGCAACGACGAAACTTCGTCGAGCGTCATCGAGATGGTCTGATACGTGTATCGCACAGTGCAAGGAAATAGTGATGGGCGAACGACTCCTTCGGGCCGGACACCGTCATACGCGCTCAATCTGCGCTGCGTGCGAAGGGAACTGCTTCTCCATGTCGCCCAGGCAATCTGACATCAACTTCGCATCACATGGAAACCTGCGCGCAAAATCAGCCCAACTCTTCAGCCGGAGGACATATGGCATGTCTACAAGCGCCGCAATCGCATCCCAGAATGCATCCCAGTTCTTTCCGTACCAACCTGGAAACTGCAATTGGTTCATCAGCCGCTCGTGCAACTGCACAATCGACTCAATATCACCCAGTTCAATTTCCACAACATCTATGCGTGCCACCGCCCACTCTCCTTGGGGTGTGAGGTTTTAGAGCATGCCGAACGTCTGTTGATGGCCGGAAGCGGTCGTTCAGTCGTTGTCTCGCGGAGAAGAACTGGCGCTAGTTGAGCCACCATGTCGAGGTCGCTCGATGGTCGTTCTGTCAGTTACTACTCCGTGCACAACGGTAACGAGCTCGTACCGCATGAGCATGAATTCCTCACCGAGATGCCAACCGATGTTCCTCTTGACCAAAGGAATCGTCAGGTTGCCCGAAAACCAATATGCCCTCTGAGGCGAGGACGCGCCGGGAATCACCGCATCTACCGGCACTTCGCTCGGCTTATGGCACCGTGAGCCAAGCTTGACTAGATACAGCGCGCCGTCACGAATCTCCCACGTTCCAACGTAACCTCGCCAATTGGCAGTAGTGCACCACTCTCCGAGTGCAGCGTGAAGATTGCCTGCGATGTTCTGCTGTTCGAGCAACGGCGCGAGTGGTTCTGCCAGTAGTGGAGTTGGCTCGTCGTTGACGAGGATGACCTCGGCCTCCTGCGGCGTGGCAAGTACCACGCTCGACATAAACATTAAGGCGGCCGCCAAGATTCGTCTCATAGGAGAGCTCAAAACAGAGAGGGCGCCCCCTTTACGGACCGTGACGCCATCGGGCTTAGTGTTGGCAGGGTAGATGGGCAACGGAGCGCTTGCAAGCGGCCACGCGGCACCAGTTGCTTCTGGCCGAACTGGGTCAAAGCTCGCCTCGCTGGCGGGCCGCCTCCAAAAGCGCGTCAACGTCCACGATGGCATCTTCAGCCTTGACCTGTTCCCAAGAGGGAATCGGGCAGCCGGGCTCTTGTACCAAGATGAACAGTCGGCCGCCTTCACACAAGCAGTCGACGTAGAAGCCTTCGGCGACGCAGGCGGCAATCTCGGCCTCAACCTCTCTGGCGTCAACGTCCTTGGCGTTGGGCTTGTCGACGCCCGCGTAGTGCACAAGCCGGCACGACGATATGGAAGGGACCGAAGACCTGAACGTCGCAATCGCTTGCTGGTAATTTCCATCCGGTTCGATGTGCTCAAGGTCGTTTGGCATTGAAGGCACGCTTGAGTGCATGAGAAGGGCTTGGCAGCGGAGAACAGCAGACACAAACCCGGCGCCTGCCTCACCTACCTAGAGTTTCAATTAATTGTTGCGCCGCCTGCAAACCCAATGTTCATCGGGAATTCCAGAGTCACGGCGCAACAACTTCGGAAACGCGGCGCAACAACTATTTCAAATCGCTACATGCGTGAGTGGCAACCGGTGCCGGCTGCAAGCGCGAAACGACCGACCTCTCCGAGAATCTGCTCACCTTTCAACCGATTTTTGAAGCTTCGATTTGCACCCTCAATGAAATCAAGGATTTAGACCGCTGCCGTAAGGCTTGGGGGCGAGGCGTTGTGCGACATCAGTAGAGTAACGCCACAGCTATCTGTGAGCGCAGCCCAGAGCTGCTATCGCAGAAAAAGCTTGAACAGCAACCCTGCGGTAAGAGCAACCAAGTTGCAGCTACTTGTCGTTGCATTAGAAAAGCCCAATTCCACGCCAGGCTTAGACTTCCGGACAAATCGGGGGCTGGAACTGGGCAGTTTTTAATGCAATTTTTGGCCTCATCAAATGCGTAGAGCCAGCTGAACTGACTTTAGCTTCCTAAAGTTATGGATTTTTTCGACAAATAAACTACGCTGGGGAGCATGGAATGGACACCCGCTCCTCAGCTATACCCGCCGTATCTGCGAGCGCGTATTCGCAGGGGACGCGGCGTCGGTAGTGGGAAGAGCTATGTCCCTTGGCTAAGGGTGCGCGATGTTCCCTCACGGGGGACGTCCTCTGTTTTGCTGGGAGTTGTGATTCCTCGGTCCTTCCACTTCCTCTCAGAGCTGGAAACGACTTACTTCTTCTTGGTCGAGCGCCGCCCAGACACCGTCGACGTGCAAGAGCAGTGGCCAATTCTGGATATCGAGGGAACGCTTACGCTGGCAAGCCAGCTCGGCGTGCGTCATCCGAAACGGAGAGGCTATCCCGAACCGTTCACCATAGATCTGCTTATTACCAGCAGAATCGATGGCCAATTGCGATATCGCGCGGCAAGCATCAAAACGAAGGAGGACGCGCAAAACCCCGCTGTGAAGCAGAGGCTTGCCGTTGAGTATCTGTGGTGCAAAAGCAAAGGCATTCCCTGGACGCTGGTGGACACGAGTAGCTTCACCAAAGTCACCCTGGACAACCTTCGATTCGCCCGAAGTTGGTTCCGGCAACGGTTTGAGCCCGAGCCAGCCTGCGTGCATGACTTCGCAAGAGTTTTCTTGCAGTCGTATCGCACCAATGTTCCTCTTCTGGATCTGATAGGCAATGCTGCGAAAGCGCTGCGCCTGCCCGAAGCAACTGCTCAAGATCTCTTTCGATATTGCGCGTGGACTGATGAGATCCCGATCACGTTGTCACAACCGTTGGCACTGAATCGGCCTTTGGTGCTGAGGAAAGTCCATGGCAGACCTTGATTTCCAGCCTCTTCAGATTGCACCGAAACCTGGCCCCGGCTTGGTATTACGTCTGGGCGGCGAGGAGCATCGATACATAAGGCTGACTCACGTATTCGATGACTGTGCCTACTACATGTGGGTGGGTCCTCCCGAACTGGCCAGGTACGCGCGGCGGCCACGTCGCATTCGACTGGTCGACTTGGCACAACTCGCAGAAGACCCTTCATCGTCATGGGGTCACCTCAGCCTTCCCCAACTGATGTCGGCCCCGCCAGAACCAGAATCTGAGCGAGCGATTGCGCTAGATGCCGCCTGGAACCTGATAGCGCCGCTGGTAAATCACTTCGATGCAGAGCCCAACCTCTCTCGCCAACTCTTTAGCTCCGCAATTACCCGTCGAGCCGAAGAAACGCAGACACACTTCACCAACATCAAGCGTCTCCTGTTGCGCTATTACTTTTTTGGGAGGACGCGGCTCAGCATACTTCCTCTACCACGTGGCCCCGCACCGAAAGAGAACACGTATCGCAGCACAGAAGCAGAAAGCCATCGACTAACTCGACGTCGTGGCCGCCAGGGACAGCTTGCTGAGAGATTGGGTGCCAACGACTTCGTAGTTGGCGAAGAGGACATAGAGGACATGATTGCGTCCCTGAAGTCTCTACTGCAGAAGGGACCTACGACGCTGACGGTCGCCCACGAGCACTACCTCGCACATGAGTTTAAGAAAAAGCACGCCAAAATCTACGATGAGTATGTAGGCCGCGACCGTCAGGAGCCAGTCACCACGAGGCAGTTTCGTTACTACATTGGCCTACGCGCTCGTCTGAGTGATGACTTGGCAAAGAACATGCGGACTGTTGCAGCCAATGCCGGGTACCTGGGAACGGTACGTGCAGCGGGGCCCGGCGAGCTGTACGAAATTGACTCTACCGGCGGCCGAATTCACCTGGTGTCGAGGACTAGCCCTCCGGTACTTCTCCGCCAACCAACGATCTACCTTCTCGTCGATCGTTGGAGTCGTTTCATCGTCTCGGCATATGTGTCGCTTCAGCCAGCGTCATTCGAAGAAATCCGACATGCACTCCTTATTGCGTTCACCTCGCGAGAGAAACGCTTCAGTGCACTCGGGGTAGATGTTGACGATCAGCGCTGGCCACGAGGAAGAGTGTGCGCCGTGTTGTGCCCAGACAGGGGCACTGAAAATCTGAGTGTCTCATTCGAGCAATCAGTGGCTCATGACCTTCGAATTGAATTCACTCCTTTGCCGCCGCTTTGCCCCGACGGCAAATCTATCGTTGAACGCCTTATACGCGAGCTAAAGCGGCGCATGGATGCGTCAGGTCTCGCCGGCACGTACGCGGACAGACCACTTGACCCTCATAGCAAAACGCAAGAGCGCAAAGCCCGCGTGGCAGCAGTTCATTCACTCACTGAGGTCTACCGCGTATTGATCGAATTCGTAATTGATCACAACAATCGGGAACACAAGTCTCTGCGCAGACGGAAGATGCTCGTCCAAGCAGGAGTCCCTCCGACGCCTCAAGAAGCGTATCTATGGGGCATAAAAAACATCAGTGGACTGCGCTGCGCTCCCTTTACGGATTCTGAGTACCAGCGTCTTCTCCTTAGCACTGGCCAAGGCTCCATCACCAGAACGGCCGTTCATTTCAAGGGGCGGGCGTTCCTGCCAGCAAACGACGCTGCCTTCGAGCTTTGCTCAAAAGCGGCACTGAAACGACGCCAGATTGCCGTTCGATTCGACAAAACGGAGCCATTCGATATCTATGTTCCCGTCCAGAACATGGATTGGCCATTGTTCCGCAGCACGATCGGTGGCGAAGCAGAGTTGTCCGGTGTCTCTCTCGATGAAGAAGAGGCGTTAACACATCAAGAGTCGCTCCTGTGGGCAGAGGCTGCCCACGAGTCGAAAAGAAGGCGGGTGGTGACGCGGGCAGGGCAAAAGAGAAAGCGATCCAACGAGTCTCCGCCCGTTACCGTGAGCCGCGAACAGCAAAACGCGCTGCGTGCTCGCGAATCGGAAGACATGAAGCGCAGCATGAAAGGAAAGCCTGCCAAACGCAAACATGAAGTTTTTGAACCGGAGGCGGCCCCAGGCGGGTGGAGGGCCCAAGAAGATGCGGAACGGCTGCGAAACATTGAGTCGATCCGACAGTTGCGGAGGAAACGATGAGCGATGAAAAAACGCTGGCTGCCCACTATGCGGAGACGGGAGTTAGCCGATTCGCCGGGAACCCTTTCATCGAGGCACTTCCACCGCTGGAGAAGACGAGGAGCGAGTTCCTTACCAACTTGGCGAACTACCCACCCATACCAACCGCCACGACCCGACGGGGAAATGAGATTGTCCGAATGATGGAATTGAGCGTGCTCAATGATGTTGTGCACCCTTTCCCCGAGTATCAAAAGATCGGGCTGTCCTTGGCGACCATCATGCGGGAAACATACGTCGCACGGAACCCCATCACCGTAGTCGACAAGCAGCGTCGCCACGCTCTAGCCACACGAGGAAGTAAAGTCCCCGTGCCCTTTCCTGCCGACTGGAGGAGCTCGGCCAAGGGGCACTCCATGATCACGGTGAGCGGTATGGGGAAAACGACCTTCGCGGAAGCTTTTCTCCTTCGCTACCCTCAAGTCATCCAACATACCCAGTACCACGGTAGCCCTTTGCTGCACCAGCAGGTCGTGTACGTCGTACTGCGCGTACCACACGACGGAACGCTAAGGAGCCTCTGCCTTCAGTTCTTCGCGAAGATTGATGAACTGCTCGGGACGAATTATTCCCGCGAGGCTCGTGCCCTCCGCAACATAGCCCCTATGGTCGGCCTAATGAGCCGTGTCGCGACAACAGTGTCCCTTGGCCTAATCGTCATCGACGAAGTCCAGAATCTGCGCAGCGCGAAGGGCGATGGCGCAGAAACGATGCTGAATCTCTTCGCCGAAATAATCGAAAGCCTCGGGATCAGCTTGCTGCTGTTAGCTACACCAGCTGTACAGTCCGTGATTGACGGTAGCGTGCGAAATATCAGAAAGCTCGTTTCAACGGGTAACTCCGTGATCAAGCCGATGGGAAAGAAGGATCCTCAATGGCTGGATTTTTGCGAGGTGTACTGGGATTACACCTTTGTCAAACGGAAAGAAAAACTTGACGATCAAACCAGAGATGCATGGTTCTCTGCGTCCGGCGGAAATACGGCGTTCGCAGTGTTGGCGTTTATGCTGGCACAACGCAATGGAATTGGTGGGCGAGAGATCGTCGACGCAGCAGCCTTTGAACGTGTTGCTGCTACTGAAATGGCGATTCTGCAGCCGGCAATTTCTGCCCTACTCAGCGGCAACCCAGCGCATCTTCGAAAGTTCGATGACCTAATAGTCGGTCAGCAATACTCGGAACTGCGCGCGTTGCTTGGCGTCATCTCGCCGGAACCGGCGCAAGACGACGAGGAGTTCGAAGAGTGTGAGGCGACGTCGCTGCCACGCGCCCGGGCTACAGCGAAGAGAAGCCCACGAGGAACGTCTTTTTCTGGTTTGGACCTTCCCATGGAGGATCCGCTCAAGGACACCGCATCAGCACTCTAACCTTGGAGTTCTCCATGCAGTTGCCACCAATAGGCTACATGCCGGAGCTGCTGCCAGATGAGTCGCTGTACTCCCTCCTGGCTAGGACCTCCGCGCTAAACGCGATCGGACCACCAAGGTATTTCGCGAAGCTTCTGTTTGGAGCCTCGTCATCGATTCCGTCCCACGATCTCCCCGCGCATCTGGAACATGTGCACCAGGCGCTCGGTCCTCTATCGCCGGCACCTTCCGGTCGCGAGCTTCTAATTCTCGGAAGCCTATTTCCGTACTATCAAGCATTCCTCCCCGCTGGAAGAAGCGAGGCTGTTAGCAACTTGCTTCTCGGGTCAGGTGGTAGCGCCGCAAAACTTCTCCTCGGTATGGTGGCGAGCCGGTTCGGTGCAGCGCATCGACTGAGGTACTGCAACGAATGCGTCACTGAAGATATTTCGGACTACGGCACCAGCTACTGGCACCGAGCACACCAGCTTCCCGAAGTGACCTGTTGCGCGAAGCACGCTATTCCTCTATCTGAACTTCAGACGCATGAGCACTACACAAACCGTCAGGTTCTGCACGTCCCGCCAGGACAAGTTGTTTCGCCACCCCAAGCAAACACGGTGACAGCGCGCACCCTGAGCTTCGCGCAGCTCTCTGAACAGTTCCTTTCTGCACAGCTTCCGAACCTCGGTACCAAAAACCTCATTCGAGCGTACACACTAGCACTCAGTCACAAGGGCTTATATCGCAGTGTCCGGCAGCAGAAGTTCTCGCTATTAGCCTCGGCTCTTCGAGATTTTCATCAGGACTTTGACGGCTTCCCTCACGCAAACCGATTGCTATCGTCGCCAAAGACTCCGCTGGCGTGGCTGCAGACAATATTCGAAAGACCCGAGCGGTCTGTCCACCCGGTATGTCATCTTGTCTTAATTGAGTTTTTATTCGGAGACATCGACTCGCTTCTGGTGCAGCTTAAGCAAGCCATTCCTGCAGTTGAATCATATCGGCCGCCGGTTCGCTCAACAGATCCACCGCCAACAGAAGCTCGCGCAGATGCACTTCTGAACCCATCCCTTTCTTGTCGCCAGGCAAGCCGCCTAGTCGGTGTGTCCGTGACGACGGTCGTCAGCGAGCGGCGTCGCTACGGGATAGCGATCTCCGAACGTCCCAAGCTGATCAACACAGAACTGAGAGAGAAAATCAGGACTTCGATAGCGCGCGGCTGCGACGCCCGTTCCATCGCAAGCGCTTTGGATGTATCTCTGACAGCGGTCTATCGCATCAGGCATGAATCTCCGGATCTCTGCAAACGAGCGAGCGACAACAAGTTGCAAGATGAGCGGTGTGTGCGCCGCGCTCGCTGGGAGAGGGCTCTCAACACCGATAGCGTGATCGCCCGAAAGATGGCCGCGGCGGACTACGCATGGCTTCATCGCCATGACAAAGAATGGCTAGAACGGTTGCGGGTTGGCCGATCAAGGAAGAGCTCGACCGGCGCCCGAGTGGACTGGAACGCTCGGGACGAATGCTTTGCCGCCAAGCTGGATGCATTCTTGAACTCCCCCGAGTGCTTGCACACCAAGCGACGCATAAGCCGAACGATGCTGTACCAGAGACTAGGGGAGGCGACGGTTCGCGCCCACATAGCTCAACTTCCGCGCGTGCACGCGAAAGTATTGGAGCATGCCGAGAATGCGTTTACGTATGGCGCGAGGCGTATCGATTGTGCAATCCGAGAGCTATCCGCGCGCGGCTCATCTCTGACGCTTTGGCGGATTCGCCGGCGTTCGTGCCTTAGAACCTGGACCGCTGATTTGGAAGCCTATGCAGTCTCCCTACTGAGCGAGCCGTGACGAATCAAGGAGGAAGTGAGATGCGGATACCCTATGTTCCGACACCCTACCCAGACGAGTTGATTGGTTCCTGGCTGGCTAGAACAGCTCTCCATAACGGAACTGGGGCTTGGCGAACACTGCTGGAGCAATCGGGCTACGGGCCATGGCTCTTTAGTCGCCTAGTGGATCTAGTTGACTGTACGAATCCTTTAGAGCGACTCCTAGGCTCGCTTGGGACGACGTACGAAAGAGTCCTGCATCAGCTCACGACGCTGCCTTACTGGCTAGCGTTCGATGCGACAGAAAAGGACAGCTCATGGATATCAGGAACAACGGCAACCCCTCGGATATACGCAACATGCGGAAGAGAAAAACGCTGGCTTTCCCCTATCGGGCAATCACGAGGAACAGGTGAGGCCAAGTCAGCTTTTTTCTGTCCCCACTGCGTTGACGAAGATCACGAAACGATAGGCGAGCCGTATTGGCATCGCGCTCATCAGCTACCCAACTTGTTTTTCTGCCATAAACATTACTGTCGTCTTCTTAACGCCTGCCCAAAGTGCAAGGCCGACTTTTTGCGTTCCAAGCTAACCTTGATCCGTGCTCTGCAGCTGAGATGCGAGTGTGGGGCGGATCTGCGACTACGAGTCGGCCGGGAACATCCATCGGATGCGCAAATTCGACTCATTGATGTCAGTGTGCAAGCGCTAGAGCACGGAGCCACCACGTGGAACTTCAAGCACGTACGTACGTATCTGAAGAATGCCCTGCAAGGACGAACCTACGTCTCGACACTCGCCAGTGCGTTCCCGAAGCGGGTGCCCTGGAGCATCAATCCCAATAGAGTGCCAACTGTACCGGCACTGAAGCTGCGACCGATGCTCTGCGAAGCGAGAGCCCCCGAATGCGCCGCATTGCTGGCTGCCTTGAACATCGATTTTTCAGTAGCCGCGAAGAGCTTCGCGACGAGCATCCTTGTCGATAAAAAGACGGCCGCTCCGGCTCGTCGTGGCGATGTCATGTCGATAGACGTTGCCCGTAGGACCTTCTTGCAACGTGCCAAGCTGGACCGGCGCAAATGCCGACCTAACGTGCCTTACTTGACCGCCGTCTGGACGCTTCGGCTATATGACGTGGAATGGTTTAAGAAGCATTGCGCGGCGTTCTCACGATATCCGCTACCCCGAGTACATGAGGATCGTCAGCTTCTAAGGGAGCTCAATGGAGATGCAAGCAAATCCCCCGCCGAACGGAGGCGGATGCTGAAAGAAAGAGGCTGCTATATCAGGGCGAGTTTGCGCGATCGTCCTTGGCTTGATCGACATCTGTCCATGCTTCGGCAAGAACTAGAAGAACAGAAACAAATCAATACGCAGAACGTCGTCGCGGACCGCGCACGCCAGGTGCACGAAGCACTCGCGACGTTGGCAAGCTCAGATGCTCGCCCCGAAATGCCAACACTGCGTCGTCTGGCTCGCATCACCGGACTCAGTGCGGGCCAGATAAGGATGGCTATGAAAGCAGATCCAGAACTACGCAAGGCCAGCGACACGGCAAGAGACGAGAAAGTGGCGCTGCAGCTTCGGTGGGCGGCTCGGGAGCTCGTTATGAGCGGTATACCACTAACAAAGACCGCCATTCTCTACAAAGCTCAGTTGGCGGCAAGACCAAAGGCGAGAAGAATTGCACAAGATTTGGTGCAGGCCGATGTTCAATCGAGGGCGATTCGCCCACTAGTTTGACGCAGCAGCGGTCCCAACAAGGATGCCCTAAAAATGGCGCGTAGTGGCCGCTAGTGCACCATATATAGAGCAAGGTAGACGAGCCATGGACAGCATGTAGCGCCTTCCAAAAGCTGAACAGATCGGCACCGACTTTTTGCTCGTAGCGGTCATGCGAGTCATGGTGTAGATTGATTGAACTTAGGCATCTCCCACTACGCTCTCTTCCTCATGGCTGCCACGGATATCCACCGTCACCAATCGACCTCCTCGGTCGGTTTGGACAGCCGCATGCTCGCTCCGCCTGAGCGAGTTCGTACGCGAATAGTCAGCGGATTCCCAGCCCTATAGGTCCCGGGCATTGCCTGATTGGACAACTGCGGTTGCATGCCGCAAGTTCGCGTATGGAGAAAGATCATGTCTGCTTCCGAGCGCTCCTCGGATCACCCACCTGGGTTTTTGCCCTTAGGCGATCTCACAGCGTCGCCCAGTGCCGCGGCATGGCGGTTACTTATCCCCTCTGACACTCGCACAGCCCTTGCCGCAGCCCGACAAAGCAAGGAGCCCCTGGAGGAAATCCCCGGATTCTCAGCTGAGGAGCCACCCGCGGCCGCGCCGCTGACTGTACCAGCACTACCTCGCCGAAATCGGCGCGGGCATGTTCAAATTTTTCAGCCCGAGACACTGGCGCTCGCCGCCGAGAACCTTCAAGGTGCGGACCGGCACCAGGAGCGATATGCACAGCCATTGCTAGCGCAAGCCGGCATTGATGACGGCTACAGAGCCCTGCCTCGCACCTGCTCCACGCTGAAGAGGCTCGAAACAACGCAGGACTCGTTTGGCAACCTTCGCGAGCCAATTCAGAAGCTGAAGATCGACCTCACGCTCATGAGTGCGATGCGGACGAAGGACTTTCGCGTTCGGCCGATCCTGTTGACAGGGCAGCCTGGTGTCGGAAAAACGCATTTCGCGCTGAAGCTGGCCGAAATCTTGGGTGTGCCGATGCGGAAATGGTCTGCTGGAAGTGCACAAGCAGGCTTCCAGCTGACGGGAGGCGATAGCGCATGGCGCGATGCCCGACCGGGGATGATCTTTGAGGTGCTCGCTCGCGGCGATTCAGCGACGCCCGTGCTGGTCCTGGATGAGGTGGACAAGCTTGGAGAAGGCGGACGCTATCCGGTAACTCCAGTACTGCTGGACCTCCTTGAGCCCGGAACAGCACGCGCGTTCGAGGACACATTTCTGCGCATCGCATTTGACGCCAGCCGGATCATCTACGTCCTCACTGCGAACGATCTCGCCGCCGTGCCCCCGCCGCTATTGAGCCGCGTGGAAGTATTCGACATTCCATCACCCGAGCCCGAGCAACGGTTGCGGCTCGTCTTAGCAGAAGTTCGTCGGCTGCAGCAGGCCACCGGCAAGCGCATTGAGCTGGACGCCAGTGCGGCAGACGCCTTGTCCGAGCGAAGCGACATCGACCTGCGCGCAACGCATCGCTTAGTGCAGGACGCGTTCGCGACCGCGATGGCGTCAGGCAAGAACCTCGCCGTGCCAAAGGTACCGCAGCGTGTTACACAGCTGCCGATTGGCTTCGTCGCCAATACATAGATTTTGGTGACGGTGGCTGCGATTGCAGGATGGCGTTATTCACCAAATGAACGCTCACACCGTCGCTGCCGCACTGGTTCCACGGCATCGAACTCGGAGCGCAACACTATGAAGCCAACATATAGAGAACGTCGGGAACTCAGGAGGCAGTTCCCCGATGATGCTGACCGGATCCTGCGATGCCTGAAAGAAGCCGGTGTCACGGCAACGGACGACGAAGCGGTCGGAACCTGGGCGGAGTATTCGGATGAGAACTTTGCCGGTTGGTTGGCGCTTCCGGAGTCCGATGCAACCTTACGGGAGATTCTGCTGAAGTACCTTCCGAGCGCGAGATCACGGGCGGCTTGGCGCGTCACCGGAGTCGGCGCACCCGATGGCAGCGGCGACCTGATCATCCCGCTTCCTTCCGATCTGTTTGAACAGATGGGGGTGGAAGGTTGGTGATGCGTTGTCGATCGAAAGAGTGGATCGCGACACCTTGCTACTGCGGCGCATCTAGTTCGCACTGAGCGCGAATGCGGGGACGGAGTTCTCTGGGATGCAGGACAAATGGAGCAAGCCATGCCGGCAGACAAATTCGGCCGAATCATGACCAGCGATACATTTCTGGGGCGCGCGAACGCCGCAGTTGCTGCAGCAGTACGCCGCCTCAAGGAGCGAGGGGGCATACCTGCCTATATCCGACGCCAGCCAGACCAGCAATCTGAAACCGGCGTTGGCTCAAGCGACCGCTCCCAAGAAGCAAGCTCGAACGTGGCTGCACAGCATGAACCTCCTCGCTCTAAGTGACCTTCATCTCGAATTCTCAACGCTGGACATCGATACGACCGGCGTAGATGTGATCGTGCTCGCCGGTGACGTTCATCTGGGTAAGCGAGGAATTTCTTGGATTGAAGCCCAGAGCCGTGGCCTGCCAGTCATCTACGTGCCTGGCAACCATGAGTTCTATAAAGGCGAGCACAGCCGAGTGCTGCGAGACTTGCGCGCCGCGTGCACGGCAACGCCGAACGTCCATCTGCTCGACATGGACAAGATCACAATCGGAAACGTGGAATTCTTGGGCGCCACGCTCTGGACAGATTTCGCGCTATACGGTGGTACAGAAGAAAATGTGCGCGCCGCCGAGAGCTACGCGGGTCGAGGCATGACCGACTTCACCGGCGCCATTCGCTTCGAATCGCACGGGGTGTTCAGAAAACTGCAACCGCGAGACACGACTCGGATGCACCTCGCCGCACGCGAGTGGCTATGGGCGGAACTGACATCCCCTTTACAGCGCCAACGTGTGGTCGTTACTCACCATGCCCCCTCGGCGCGAAGCATTGCTCCGGATTATCAAGATGACCCGCTCACGCCCGCGTACGCCAGCCGTATGGAGAGCGTAGTCGCGCTCGCGGATCAGTGGATTCACGGCCATATGCATGACAGCTTTGATTATCTCGTCGGCGGATGTCGTGTCCTCTGTAACCCCAGAGGTTATGCGCCAAAAGGAAGGGCAAGCGAAAATCCCGCATTTGATCCGGGGCTCGTTGTGACCCTCTGATGGTCTCAGTGTGCTCCCATGCCAGATGGCGCGCAGCTTGTGCAGGGTCACCCATCAAACAACTAGGACGATCAAATTCAGGCTATGCTTAACCCCAAAAAATCAGTTCTAAATTGGGGGTGGGCATGCCGAAAACCAACTTGGTTGAGCTTACGCCAAAAAGGGCGCCTCGTAGCACGGGGACATTCGACGATCAGAACGCGATAGACAAATCACGCACCGCCGAGATCGTGATTGCCCTTTGCGGCCCAATGGGTACGCCACTACACGAGGTGGCAAAAACCTTTGAGAAGTTGCTCAAAGGCACTGATTACAACTACGAGCATGTTTCTATCATCCGCCTCAGCGATGAGATCCGGGAACTCGCGGGCCTTAAGAACTGCTCCACAAAGCAACTAATCGATGCGGGGAATGCATTGCGGCAGAAGCACGGTAATGCATACCTTGCTCGCGTCGCCATCAATAAGATCACAATCGCGCGCGAAGGTCTGAACGTAGACCATCACAGCGACCAAGCAAGTCTCTTCGAAGAAGCCGACTCAGATGAGGACCTGAGGCCCATTTTCTCCATCCCGAGTTGCCACATTATTGACTCGATCAAGAACGCCGAAGAACTACGACTTCTGCGGTCCGTATATGGCGACATGTTGCATGTGATTGGTGTGTACACCCCTATAGAGATGCGTATCGAGAAGTTGTCGAAACGCGCCAACCGGGGAGATCACATTCACCAGCTCATCGATCGTGATTCTGGAGAGGAGGTCGATTACGGGCAGCAAGTGGGAGACACGTTTCCTCAATCAGATTTCTTTCTTCGTGCCGACGCAGGCACCGATTCGCAGTTGCATGCCAGGGTCAAGAGGTTTCTCGACTTGATGCTTGGCACACGCATCGCAACACCTACGCCAAACGAGCGTGCGATGTACGCGGCGTACTCCGCAGCGCGTAACTCAGCATGCCTATCGCGCCAAGTGGGCGCAGCGCTCATCGGCGAGAACGGCGACGTTCTGTCCGTAGGCTGGAACGACGTTCCTCGCCCATTTGGCGGCCTCTATGAAGCGCAAGATGTGGCGGATTCAGTTGATGGAGACCACCGGTGCTGGAATCTGGATGGTGGCCACTGCTTCAACGATGAGGAGAAGGACCTCATTGCCGGCGCCGTGGTGGATCGCATGGTCGGTGGTGGGATCATCGACGTGGCTAAACGGGAAGACGCCTTCAACATAATTCGCCGGGACAGCCAACTACGTGGGCTGATCGAATTTTCGAGGGCGGTCCATGCCGAAATGCACGCGTTGCTCAACGCGGGGGCAGTACATGGTTCACAAGTGCGTGGCGGCAAGCTGTTTGTGACCACTTACCCATGTCACTCATGTGCGCGCCATATTGTCGCGGCCGGAATCACGGAGGTGTACTTCCTCGAGCCATATCGGAAGAGCTTGGCGACCAAGCTACATGCGGATGCAATCACTGAGCGTGAAGGTGACAGCACAAAAGTCCGAATCCTGCCCTTCGATGGCGTGGCGCCCTCCCGGTTTTTGAAATTTTTCTCCACGCATGATGGAGGGCGAAAGGACCCAGTAAGCGGAAAGATGAGGGTGCGAGCAGCTTATCCTGTAACCGCCATCACGCTTGAGGCGATTCCAACGCTTGAGGCTTTGGCGGTCCGTAGTCTACAATCCCGCCAGCCACAGGCCACTCCTGCTGTCGGCGCTAGCGCCGGCCAGAGTGATGGCTCAGACGAAGATAAGTGAGCACTTGCGGGGTTAACATGGATCGAGATAGGCAACTACCGCTCAATTTCGGACCACCTCAGGAGCCTGTTACGGTTGTGGCTCTTGGGCAACACTCTGCCGGTCAGCATCAGCTGAATACCGTGAGGACTGCGGACATTCTGCATTTACCAAGCGCCGCTGAGCGGGAGCGAAAGAGGGCATCCGAGCGAGAGGCAGAATTACTGGAACGTGTGCTGCGTCGCGCGTGGCAGTTCTAAGTTCGACGAATCGAGGTCACCAACGTGGTGGCCTCGATTGCTTTTGTGCTGCTGAACGTGCGCGACGCGTTGAGATAGGGTAACCGTAGCCCAGCAACGCAAGCGTGGTCGACCTGCTCCGTTGCGCTCTGTAGTGTCTTCTGCCCATCAGATGGTCCGCCCGGTTGTCCGGATCGACTCCTCGTACCGACGCAGGAACGCGCACTCATGACCGTTCCTCGCTGGCCAGTCCCATAGCCCTCTCCATCCGGGCGATCTGCTCAGGACTGCGTTGCTGTATCTCCACGGCCATTGCATCGAAGAACGGCTTGGCATCAACCAGCGCCAAGTTCAGCCAAGCAATCGTGCGCTCGACTACCACCGGGTTTTGCCGAGGTGGCTGCCGTTGGGTTCGCCCGGCGCGCAATTTGAGTCGGGATGCCGGCGCCGTGTAGTGAGCGCCGGTACTAGTCGTGATCGTAGCCGCGGTCGCCTTGCACGTCGGCCGGTTTGAACAACGGCCGGCCGCGCTTGCCGCGAATGGAGCGGATGGCATCGATGAGCGTCAGCAGTTCGTGACATCGTGCCGGTTGGCGCCGCTCGGGATCAGCGCGAGGGGGATGCCTTGCGTTTCGAAAACAAGGTGGTGCTTTGACCCGGGCCGAGCGCGGTCGGTGGGATTAGGTCTCGTTTTTGACCCGGTCCCAAAGCCCGAATGGAGGAGGAATCGACGATGACGCGTGACCAGTCGATGCGGTCTGCCGCGGGCAGCTTGGTTAGTAGGACTTCCTGCAGTCGGTCCCAGACGCCAACTGCCTGCCAGTCGCGCAGGCGGCGCCAGCAACTCATACCCGAGCCGCATCCCATTTCCTGCGGCAGCATCGCCCACCGAATACCGGACTGCAGCACGAACAGGATGCCGGTCAGCACCGCGCGATCATCCAACGGCTTGCGCCCTGGGTATCGGGCACGACGTTGCTTCGGCGGTGGCAGCATCGGTTCGATCAGCGCCCACAGGTCGTCATCGAGTATCGGTTTGGCCATGACCCTCTTCGTCAGCGAAACAACGAAGCCGTTTACGGGACTCTGATTTGGCTGGCAGCCTCGGCTACTCATTTTGTTAGAGATTCTTAAGCCTCACGTCTCTTCGACAGCTGACATCGACGACGCTTGCCATAGAGAGAGCTTCAAAGCGCGGGCCATATCGAGTTCAGAATTCCACGCCAACCTGAGCCATCACCGCCGGCTGCTGACTGCGGAAGCCCGCGGGCTTATACAGCGGCCAGCCGAACGACAGGTCGTAGTTGAATGCCATGTAAGACCCGGATGGCACGCGTCCACGCACTCCAACCACTGCGCCGACGAGCTTGTCTCCCAGGAGGAATTCTGCGCTTGGGCCATGCACCTTGCCCATATCGACACCCGCATAGATGGCTTGGCCGGCCACACGCCAAGCCAGCTCGTTGCGCCAGAACCATCCATCTTCTGCCGCCAGTGTCAGTTGGCCATCGAAGCCGCGCACGGTGTAGCGGTTGCCGATGGTGAAGTAGTCACTGGGCAGCACGCGCGTGCGGGCATGCTGAATGGACCAGTTGCTGGTGTACTCGAACACCTGATTCGCGAGTTTGAAAGGCCAGTACAGACTCGCGTTGGCCGTCTCGATTTGTGAGCGACCGCCGTAGCCAGGATCACCGACCACGACGCCCGGCACATTCGAGTGGTCGGGCAACGTCTCGCGCCACGCAAAGCCGCCATCGAGCACGACCGGTCCTAGGTAGTGTCGGTGCGACATGGAAGCCTCATAGCCCACCACGTCGCGACGCTGGACGGCAATCTCGGTGTCGTCGAGGTAGTTTCGGTTGATCTTGCGGAAGAGCTTGAACTGCGCGCCAGTGCGAGACGTCGCATCGCGGTGCAAGACACCACTGATGCCGGCGTTCACCTCGGAGCTTTGGCCGCTGTAGACGATGGGCTCCTCGAAGCCTGCCACCGTCTGGTTATAGCGTGACTTGTTCGCGCCCACGAACAAGGTGGCATAGCCGACCGGTACGCTCCAGTTGATGGAGTACGAGCGCGTGCCCGCCGTGCTGGAACCTCGGTCTGTGTTCGACGTGGCGGAAATCGACAATTGGTCGTAGAGGTGCAGCGGCGAGTCGATGACCAGCGAACCGCTCATCTGATACTTGCCGGTGGACTTCAAGCCCGTGTTGTCCGCCGATAGCGACGCGTGCCAGCGCTTGTCAGTGCCCGGCTTCAGTACGATGTCCGACTCCCCAACGCGTTCACCAGGCACGATGTCAAAGCTGGTCTGCGACTGACCTGGCAGGCGACGAATGCTCTCTAGCGCTTGGTCCAAGTCACGCTGGTTCAGCAAGTCCCCTGGGCCCGCGAGCAGGGCCATGCGTGCCCAGCCGATGTTGTCGTCGGAAGCGTTGCGGATAGCACCGATGCGCCCGGGCAGCACCTTGAGCTGCAATGTACCGTCAGCCAAGTTCTGTTTCGGGATAAGCACCCGCGAGGTAACGTAGCCGCGCTCAATCAGAGCATTGTTGGTCTGCAGTTCGATGGCCTCGAGACCTTGCTTGCCAACGCATTGTCCGCTCACGGGCTTGAGCAGGTCGACCAGCCATGGGAAGACGTTGTCTTCCAGCACGATGCCTTGAATCTCGAAACATGGCGTCTCCTTCGGCAACGCCGACAGGGAGGTTGCCTGCGCGGGCACCGGTGGCGTGAAGACGTCCGGGCGGGCGTTGGCACGCTCACGCGTTTGCTCGGCCTGTTGCTCCTGCAGGCGCTGAACTTCGGGACCGGGGCCAGTAGTGGGCGGCGGGGAAACTTGGGCAAGTGCAGCTGTAGAAGCCGCCCCCAACAGGAGCGCGACTCGGCGCGAACGATGACGCAACATGGACGACCAGCGAACGAATGTCTAAACGAAGGAGTGCTTCAAGATGCCGAGCATTTCGGCGCACGCTCCAAAGGTACGGATTCATCCGCGCCCTTGTCGTCGATGCGTTTTACCGAAACCCAGCAGTGCTTGTTGCCGAATTGCATGAAAATGTCGTAGTCCTTCCCGGGCTCCGGCACGAACGTGACGGCAGGCGGCATGCATGAAGAGGCAAGGAGCGTCACAGTGAGCGGTTGCGCTGCAGGGACCACGTATTCCTTGATGAAATCCTTGAGCTGCAAGCCCTCTACGCGCATGTTCGGGCGGGGGCTTTCTGGCATGCCAATCGTCACGCTGCGGGATGAATATTTCCAGGCGGCCCAGAAACCGTCGATGACGCTCACACGCTTGTCGTCTTCGGCATAGATATCTTTGTAGCAACCTTCACCCGGACGGAACGATGCGCCGGCGCCACCGTTACTGGACAGAAAACGGATGCGGGCAGAGACGGCAGGGTCGTAGGTTGGGTTCTCGACAGTGTGTTCGTGAGACGGCTGTGGAAGGACTGTGCAAGCGCCGAATAGGAACGCTGCCGCGATAGAGAGGAAACTACTTTTGTACATGTTTTTTCTATCGCGGGTTGCTGCTTGCACGAGTCCGTGCGCAGCGAATCAGCACGCGACTTCTTGGAAAAGTACTGCGATTGTGAAAGTCATATAGGCGCATGAGACTGCGATCTCGCATATCGAAGTGGCGCCACTGTTGATGCATCCGGAACCAGAATGTGGACCGGGTACCCTAAGCTGAGGCTGACCAGGACTCTGGTTCAGCTGTTCGAGACCTAAGGGCGTGCAATGAGTGAACAAGCGTCGCCAGGCCAGCTTCCTTTCTGGCTACTTAACCAGCCGAGCAATGAACTCGTTGTTAGACGACGAGATTTTCCGATCGCCGAGGGAAATGTCGATACCTGACTTGTCGTAAGAGACAGTCGTCCCGACAGGCAATGCAAGAAAGGGAACCACCTCGGGGCGGGCGACAGCGATCTCGAATAGAGAACAGTGCTTTCCCCCAGCCGGCTGTGGGTCTTTAAATATCCAACCGGAATCCGTAGCCACCTCGCAAAGTTCGCGCTCCATGTCGAACTTGCCGCTGGCGAAAAATTCCGCCGACACCACGCCGGACTGGTTGAGCACAGGAAAAGAAGGCTCAACGCCCAGTTGAGCACATGCTTCCCTCTGAACCATCAGATGACGGATCGTTGTGCTGGCACCTCGCGTCCAATTGATCGGCACGGCATCAAAGATCGGCTCCCAAACCTCCAGATCACCGCTTGAGTCCTGGCACAGCTTTACCAACATCCAGCCCATCTGCACCAACTGGTTGTCGCTGAAAACAACACCGGCAGCGACCTGCTCCTCGAAATAGGAAAGAACCCAGTCGAATCCTGTCCCTAAGTCCGAGGCAACTGCGACGACGATGTTGGGGTGGTTGTATCGCTGGCGCAGGTTAGTACGGTATTCAATCATTTCAACGACTACCCCTCAGGGAGTTTATGCGGTTCGTGATATAGCTTCTGATTGTTTCGGCCTGGCGGGCACTATCTTGGATGTACCCGGGATCAAGTGGCTGCCCCTTGTACGTCTGCCAATCTCCGGGCATCTTTGCTCCCTTGGACGCGTTCAAACTGGTCGGAAGCCCTTGTGTGTTTACCGGGTCATTCAGAATTGCACTTTGCTGTGCGGGCGTCAACTGATCGAACCCCGGCTGATCCTTGATCCATTTCTGCGGGACGATGTGATCTGCTGCCAATCGCTCATCGGTTTGCACTACCTTTCCGGTAAGTGGGTCGACGTAGGAGCCGCTGGCATTGGCGTTCTCTCGCATTGACGAATTTGGCGAAGTGACTTTGGTACTTTGTCCGCCAGGCGAGGTGTCAGAAGCCTTGTCACCCGCTTGGCCGGCGCTATCACCGCCGCCAGAGGCAGCGATTGCGTTGCTCGGCACATACCCCGGTGCCCCAACGCCAATTTGCGGCACCGCGCCCGACCTAGAACCCCCTGCAAGTGCGGGCGACGCACCAGGGGCCTGGGGCCCACCGCCTTCGATAGCAACGATCGCACCCAGGCCGTTTGCGATTCCTCGCAGGAGCAGTTCAGTCTTCGACGGTGAGCTCTTGCTAGGACCGTCGTTGATTGCTTGCAGATCGTTGGGATCGGTCTTGTTGTTGCCGGGTGGAGGCGGAAGAATCGTGCTCAAGGCGTAGTTCACCGACTCCACCGGGTGTGTCACGGTGTTCATGACAGCGTCTACTATCCGCTGCACGATCGTACCGTTGCCGCCTTCGCAATTGCCGGAACCGCAAGATCTATCACGGTTATAAAGGTCTACGTTCGAGCCTGCAAAGGCGCCGGAATTTCCGCCAACCAGTGCACCCGCCGTACCAGCCAATGCATTGGCCACCACGTTGCCAAGCAGGCGGTCGGCGTCTCCGTTCCCCGTTGTTCCTTGGAAGGCGTTGCTGACACTATTGAGGTTGCCAGCAAGCGTGGCGGACGCTCCTGCGCCTGCGGCGCCACCCAATGCATTCCCTCCGCCGAGGCCTGCAAGCAGACCGCCAGCGACGGTGTGAAGAGCAACGCGGTTCCCCCCACCTTCATCCCAGCTCTTCGCTTCCTGCAAGTACTGCGCAGCCAACTCCGGATTGTTGTCGGCGGCGGCTTGTTTCGCCGCGTCCTTTGCGGCATCTCGCTTCTGGTCTGCATACTGACCAATGCGAGTTGCCACTGCCTCACCAGCCGCCTGCGCTGCGGCCATCATGTCGGCCTGATTGTTCAGCAGGTTCTGCAGGTCGGGGGTCTTACTGACCGTACCGTTCGTTTTGGTAGTGTCGCGGCTCAGCTTTGCGACATCCTGCTTCTGGTTGGCTTGGTCAGTAATCGTGACGGTGCCTTGCGAGATCGCGCTGCGTGTTGTCGCACTCTCGCTGCCACTGTCGTTTTGGCTAAGCATCGGCGTCACGCCACCGCTGTTCTTCACCGACTCATTACCAGTGGTCTTGTAGTTGTTTCCACCATTGCCCACCGAACCGCCTACGCTGAAGCCACTGCTGCTTGCGCTGTAGTCTGAGTGGTTCTGGATGTCCGAGAAGGTTAGCGTGCCCGTGGTCAGTTGGTTCTTGTCTGGCGTTGCCGTACTGGCGATGACCGCGCCCTTGAGGTCCGTGTTGCCCTTGACGTTGATGTCGAAGCCGCCCGAGCCGGCTTGGATGCCCGACTGTTCATTCACGCCCGCGTAGCTGCCGCTGGCACTACCGCTGCTGTGGCTGAAGTTGGCGCTGCCGCCGCCCTGGCTGATACTGAAGCCACCGCCCGTGCTCTCCTGATGCGACGTGCTGTGGCTGGTGTCCTGCACGCTGGCGATATTCAGGTTGCCGCCAATATCGGCCAGCACCTTGTTGGCGTTGACGTTCGCGCCCACGATGTTGGTATCCCCACCGCTCACGATGGTGACGGTGTCGCTGGCGTTGATGTGGGTGTTGTTCTGCGTCTGTGCATCCGAGTTCGAATCACCGTGTGCCTTCGACATCGATGCCGACACGCCAAAGCCGCCCGTACCGTACGACACCCCGACGCTCGCGCTCTTGGATTCATTGGTGCTGCGCGTGCTGTCCGTGTCCGTGCTGTTCCTCAGGTTCACCTGATTGTTGGCCTGCAGCAGCACATTCTTCGCGTTGACGTCAGAGCCGACGATGTTGACGTTGCCGCTGCCCGGCGTGCCATCGCCGGTCGCCATGAACGCCGCCGTTCCGCCCGCCTTGATGCTGCTGCCGTTGTGCTGAGTGCTGTCTTCGGTCTGCGTGGTTTTACTCGACTGCGAGCCCCAGCTCAGTTCAATCTTGGCTTCGGGCTTGGCTGCCATGGCGCCAGCGGCTGCGCCGACATCAGCAACCGCACTCGCTGCTGCAATGCCATGCAGCGCCGCCGCCCGCTTGTCCTGGCTGTTGCCGGCCGCTTCGGCTTGCTGCTGGACGTTCTGGATAGCGTCCAGAATCGGCGACTTCACTGCCAGGGTGAAACCCGAGCTCTTCGTCTCGTGGGTGTTGTCGTGATGACGGTCGGTGGTCGCGGCATCGATGGTCACATTCTGCGCGATACCGGTCACGTTCTGACCAGCCACCACATCGGAGCCGGTGATATGCAGGTCTTTGCCAGCCTGCATGTGGACGCTGCCGTCCGTACTGCCAATCAGGCTGCCTTGCGAACCCCGCACCGTGTCGTTGCTGGTGTCGGTGACTTGGTTGGTACCGTACGAGATGCCTGCGCCAGCGCTGCCCAGACCGTCCTTTTTGACGTCCTTGAAGTGCGACTCGTTGGTGGCTGTATCCGCCGTCGTGATGGTCAGATTGTTGCCGGCGGCCAGATTCACGTCGCCCGTGCCGGCAATGGTGGCAGCCTTCGCCGTCAGGTCACGGCCCGCCGCCACGGTCACCGTATCGCCAGACAGCGTGGTGCCAACCACATTCGTCTGACCTGCCGAGTCGATGGTGTGCGTGGTCTTCGTCGAGAGGAAGCCCTTCTCCGTCTGGAAGTGCTCATCGCGCACATCCTGATGGCTCTGGCCGGCATTGAGATTGACGTCACGGCCCGCCGCCACCTGGATGCCACCGGTCGCATTGGCGTAGGCCGCCGTTGCGTTCACGTCCCGGCCAGCGCCGATGGCAAGATTGCCGCCAGTCTGGATTTGCGTACCGGCATCGGCATAGGACGAACGGTCCGAGCGGTTCTTGTCACCCCAAACGACGTGTTCCTCGTTGGATTGACGTACCGCGTTCAAATTGACATCACGGTTGGCCGTGATGGTCGCGTTACCCGACGTATTGACGGCGGCAGCCGTCAGGTTGGCATCGCGGCCGGCCTGAATCGAGAGTGACCCCGCATCGACGCTCGCCACCTGGTTGATATTGGTGCCAGTCGTCGTGATGTTCTTGGTCTGAACCGTCGTGCTGGTCAGGTTGACATCGCGTCCGGCCGCCAGCAATACCTGGTCGCCCTGGATATGGCCGCCGAGGTTGTTGATGTCCTGCGTGGCCTGTGCGAGCAGCGTGCTGCCTGCCAGCGTGCCGGTGTTGACGATGTTGTCTGCAGTCACCACCGTCACCTTGCGGCTGGCGATAGTGCCGCTGTTGGTGGCGTCGCCCTTGGCGTTGAAGCTGACGTTGTTGCCGGCCATCAACGTGCCGCCACCAGTGATGTCGGTGTCCTTGGCACGCAGGTAGACCTGCGGCACCAACACGTCCTGCTTGCTGCCGTCGGCCAGTGTCACGGTCTGCTTGACCATCCAGACGATGTCGCTGGTGAGCTGCGACATCTGGGCTTCGGTCAGCGCCGTGCCGACGTTCAGGCCGAATGCCTTGCCGGCTGAGACGCCATTGGCCAGCAGCGCCTTGTACTCGTCTTCATTGCTGGTGTAGTCGCCAATGAAGCGCTGCCCGGTGGAGCGGATGATTTGCTGCTGAATCAGTTGCTGTTCATAGAAGCCATCACCGATGCGCTTGAGCGTTGCGCCCGGGTCATTGCGGAACTGCGCCAGCATGGCGTCGCTAGACGTCCATTGGCGGAAGTTCGTAAAGCGCGGGTCGGTTTCCACCAGCACATTGCTGCCCGGGTCGCTAATGATGCGATAGAGAGCGTTGTTGGGGAGTGTGAGGTTCGGCACCACGGTGCGGATGACCGCGTTACCAGGCAACGTCACCGTGGTGGACGTGAGGTTCAGGTTGGTGTCGCCAATCGTGAAGCGGTCTGCCGTTGTGGCGGTGCCGCCGTTGCCCTGGCCAGCCTTGGTCGACACCGCAACCGACTTGACCGTCGGTTGGCTGTTCGGGCCAGCGCCATTGGTCGGGCTCACATCCAGTTGGAAGTTCGTCTGGATGGTCTGCCCCGCCCAAGGGCTGATGTTGTAGGCGCGCGTGTCGCCGCTGAAGGCGCCACCGGACTCGATGTAGGTGTAGGACGCTGTACCGGTGGTGGTCACCGTCTGCGTGCCCGTCATGCCCACGTTGTTCGGGCGCGTGCCGATGACATTGCTGCCGGTCAGGTCGCCGCCGGCCACGATTTGGCTGGCCACGTTGTTCACCACGCCGGCATTCAACGTCATGTTGCCGCCGGACGTAATCATCCCGGGGTCGCTTTGCGTGACCACCGTGCGGGTGATTTGCTGCGTGCCGTCGTAGATGGTGAAGGAGTCGACCAGACGACTGCGCAGGTTCGAGTTGAACGCGGTGATGGCGTCGTTCAGTGCCTGGTACTGCGTGACGGCGGCGTCATGCCGCTGCTGCCAGGCGGCCAGGTCGGCCTGGTACTGCGGGTACTGGCTCGGCTGATACGCGGTCGGGTCCGGCTGCGTGCCGATTTCCTGCGGCGCGGTAATGCCGAACACGCCCCAGATGGCGTCCGTGGTTTTGTAGAGGAACTGTTCCGGGTTCGTGGGCTGCGTGCAGCTGTCCTGCCAGCAGGACGTTTCCGGGATGTAAGCAGTGCCGACATTGCCGCCACCACTGTAGCCATTGCTGTAGGTAAACGGCGGGCCATACCGCTCAAACGAGTACTGCGAAGACGGCAGCAACAGGACCTTGTAGTCGTCGTCTCCCAACCACTGCCAGTTGTCGCCGGTCGACGTACCACCATTGTTTCGGTGGAACAGGCGAATGGTCGACGGGTCGATTTCCTGTGTCGAGCCATTCAGGCGATACGCCACCACGTGTGTGCCCGGCGACGTCTGGTCGGTCGTGCTGAAGTGGTTGTTCTGGTTGTTAACTTGGTTGGCGGCAATGGTCAGGTTGCCATCGGCGTTGATGGTGGCCGAGCCATTGGTGACGTTCTGCGCAGAACCCGTCGCGTGGTTGCTCGCATCCAGCGCGCCGCCGATGCGCATGTTGCCCGCTGCGTAGATGAGCGCGTGCTCTTGGTTGTTGAGCGTCTGCACGCCCAGGTCCATGTCGCCCCGGCTGGCGATGACGCCCGCGACACCGCTACCGTTCACGGTGTTCGTCAGCGTGTTGGCGCCAATCGCGACCGAGTCGCCATACAGACGGCCCGTGTTGATGACGTTGTTTGCCTTGACTACGGTGGCGCCGCCGTCGATGAGGCCATCGTTGGCAATCGTGCCCTGGGCCGTCAGCGTATTCAACACTACACCCACCAACTCGCCGGTTTGCGTGTTGGTGATGTTGTTGGCCGACACGGCCAGATTGCGGCCGGCGGACATCGAGCCCGAGTTGGTAACGTTGCCAGTGGTCGCTACAGACACGTCCTGGCCAGCAGCCAGCGTGCCGGTATTGGTGTAGTCGGACTGCAGGTTCAGGGCGACGCTGCCTTGCGATTGGACCGTGCCGTCACCGCTCATCTGGCCGGCCGTCACGCCAACGCTCTTCGTGCCGTTGACGTTGCCTTGGGTATTGGTCAGACCCGCCGTCGCCTTGGCACCGACTGTGCCGGCCGACTGAATCGAACCTTGCGTGTTGTTGATGCTTGGGGCGGTGATTTGCGTGCTCTGGTCCGAGCGGATAGCGCCGGCAGTGTTGTCGAAGGACGTGGTGGCCGTGAGCGCCACGTTGGCGCCTTCCATGCCAGTGGTCGCCGTATTGGTGTTCTTGTTGAGCAGGTTTGAGCCGGCGACGGCCAGCGTACCGCCTGCGTGCATCAGGCCGGCGGAGTTGTCGACCGTGGTGCCGCTCACTGTCACGTCGCTGTTGGAGGCGATTTGGCCGCCGGCATTGGTGAGGGAACCACCCGTGACCGTCAGAGCGCCGTCGGACACCATCTTGCCCTGGTCGTTGGACAGCGTTTGACCCTGCACTGCTAGCGTGGTCGACGACGAAATCGTCCCTTGCTGGTTCGATAGCGTGCCGGCGTTCACCGACACGGCGTTGCCAATCACGTTGCCGTTCGTGTTGGTGAGCGATTGGCTTTGCGTGGTCAGCGTGGTGCCGGCTTGCAGCACACCGTTCGTGTTGGTGAGCGCGCCCGCCGTCGTGTTCAGCGCGGCTGTCGAGGCGATGGCGCCGCCGGTGTTGTCGAGTGCGCCGGCGCCGGTGTTGACCGCCACGTTGCGACCGGACACTGTCCCTGCCTGGTTGCCGAGGCTGCCTGCCTGGAGCTGAACGTCTTGCGTTGCCAGCAGCTTGCCGCCCGCGTTGGCGACATTGCCCGCGCTCGTGAGTGCCAAGTTGCCTTGGGTAGAACCGACGATGCCGCCGGCGGTGTTATCGAGGTTGGTTACCGTGGCGTGGACATCGCCAACAGCGGCCAGCGTACCTCCTTGGTTCGTTACTGCGCCGGCATCGAGTTGCAGCGTGTTGGAGGCGGAGATTCTGCCCGAGGAGTTGTCGAGCGTACCGCTACGCGTATTGAGGGAGACGTTCTGAGCAGAAATGGCGCCACCTTGGTTGCCCAAGCTGGTGGCCGAGATGGAGACATCCTGTGCTGCGAGGAGCTTACCGCCTGCGTTGTTAAGGCCGGCCGTGCTAACTATGTTCAGAGCACCGCCACTGGAGCCCAGCAAGCCCGACGTATTCTCGAGGGTCGCTACATTCGCTGTGACGTTACCTGCGGCAGCGAGAATGCCTTGTTGGTTGACCAGGTGGCCGGCCGTGACGTTCGCCATGCCGGTGGCAGAGATCGTGCCGCTGGTGTTGTCTAGTGCACCGGTGCCCGTGGTGAGCGTCAGGTTGCGTGCCGAAACGGTCCCAGCCTGGTTACCGAGGGTCGTACCCGAGATGTTGGCGTCTTGCGCGGCAATCAGCTTGCCACTGGCGTTGGCGATGTCGCCCGCACTGTTGACGGTGAGGTTGCCTGCGTTGGAGCCCAGTTCGCCGGAGGTGTTGTCGAGCGATCCTGCCGTAATGGCTGTGTCGCCGTTGGAAGCCAGTAATCCGCCTTGGTTGACCACACGCTGCGCGCCAACCTGCAGCGCACCGGTTGACGAGACCTTGCCTGCAGTGTTGTCCAGCGTGCCAGCCGCCTGCACCGTCACACCATTTGCAGAAAGCGTCGCGTTGCGCGTCGACACATCGCCGCTAGAGGACAGCGTCAGCCCGCCTTGGGCAGACATGCTGCCGTTGCTGGCGTCGATGCTGCTTGCCGTTACGCCGATGTTTTGGCTGGCCAGGACGCTACCGCTGTTGCGTACCGCACCGGATGCGTTCAGGGCGACACTGCCAGGCTGCGTCAAGTTGCCGTTGCCATCAACACCAGCACCGATAGTGCCGGTGTTGGTAATTTGCGGGCCGGTCACCGTGGCATTGGCGCCGGCAACCAGCGTGCCGCTATTGGTCGTGTTGCCGGATACGGCAACATTGCCCGCCCCGGTGATGACACCCTGATTGTTGACGTTCGGCGCGGACACGCTGGCATCCGCCGCGCTTTGCACGCGCCCGGTGGGCGTGATGGTGACATCGCCGTTGGCGGCCAGACTTAGGCTACCGGTGAGCGCAGCCAGGTTGCCGCCGATGTTGATGCCCAGACCGGCTTCGGTGCCAATCAGTCGCGTGGCGCCACCGCCGTACATGCTGCCCAGTTGGCCGACATCGATAGCAACTTGCGGCGCGGGGCCGACACCGGCGATGGCGGTCGGCGTGAGGCTGCCGTAGTCGACGCTGTTGGCGCCCGCCACCGCGTTGATGCGCTCCGCCCAGACCTGGCCGTTGATGGCCATGGCGCGAGACAGCAGGTCGAGTTGCGCGCCGCGTGCATCAAGGCCTGCGCCATTGACGGTGATTTGCCCTTGCTGGACCGAGATGCTGGAGATGTTGCCCAGCGCATCGAAGTTCGGCGTACCGGTTGTCAGCGTGACCCGAGGCGCCTGGATGAACGAACAGCCGGCACAGGTAATGCCCGCTGGGTTCGCCACGATAAGGCTCGCTTGATTGCCAGCGATTTCCGTAGGGCCGGCCAGCACAGAGGGATTACCGCTGGTGACCTGGTTCAGGATGACGCGTGCCGCGCTATTGCCCAGGAACGGGTTGCCTTGCACCCAGCCGGCGATTTGCGTTTGGGAGTTTTGGCCACTGTTGTTGAGCACAACACCAGCCTGGCCAACGTTGTAGTTCGTGAACGAATTGGAGCTGACGCCGCCGGCGGACGGAGCGTTGATGTTCACCACTGGCGTACCGTTCGCCGCGACACCCACTACCGGGTGTGGGCCTGGAACGCTGCGGTCCGGCGTCAGTGACTGCGAATGGAGTCCCGGCGATGCCAGCGCTGTCACTGCCGTCAATGTCAGAGCGGATGCCCGGCGGCTTGCTCGACCGCCCGAGTTGCGTCCCTTACCTATGCTTTTCGCTGACTCCTCAACGGCAACCAGCATGCCGCGTGCGGCGTTGAAAACGGTTCGGTAGCACTTCGAGTTCATGACAATGTCTTGCTTGAGGTACAGATGGCAATGGAGTACAGCCAGACGGGCGATGTCCGGAAGCAGCGAAACAAAGAGGACAAACGGAGACTGGCGCGGCTCAGGTAGCGCGCGGGCTCTGTTGGTTGACGAGGGGTCGGTGGTCAGCGCATGGCGCCAACGGATGCAGCGCTGGGTGAGATCCCCAGCGAGGTAGGGACGCGCAAAGGCGCGCGATGTATCGCTTCATTGGAAAGCACTCCTTCCCCGTCAAAAATTACGAGCCCCGCAGCGTCACCCTGTCGTTGCAGGGCAATCGAACCTACTTATCTTTGTGGGCGGAATCCTAGCGCAGAGTCGCGAGGCCAAAGTTCAGCAACTGTCAGAACCCGCGTGAATCGTTTTTAATTCTGATATTAAGGTGCTTGAAATCAAGCAATGGTGCGGCATTGTGCCCAGTTGCGATGGACGGGCTGTCGCATAACTGCCAAATTTCGGCGAGACCATACGCACGTGGGGTATGCGCGCACGTACAAATGCTGCAGGGCCGCAATACAGATGACGGTGGACTAAGCGCTCCTTCGCTGCGACTGTTTGCGAGAACGCCGGCCGGGGCAGCAGACGTGCTGCCGCAAATGCTGACCGGATAGCAGTTTGCGCCAGCAGATCAGCAAATTCTTCCCTCTCGTAGTCGCGAAGTGCCCCCCCTAAAGATCTGCTCGGCAGGGAACACACGCTGCAAGAGTAGAGCAATGTCATGCTCCTGCTGCGGTCCCGGCTCGTTTCGGACCAAGTAGGAAACGTTAACCGCCAGACTGCCAGAGTATGCGTTGCCGCCCGACGTTGCATCGATGTACGCAATGTCATCAGGCATAAGCGGCTCGACCAGTCTCACCTCAATAGCCGCGCGATCGTCATCCTCCGTGCGATGCGCAAACCAGTTCTGCAACTGATCATCAATCTGACGCCAGTCAGTGTGGTATTCGTCAGCGAACTCAGCCGCCGTAATCACCCGACGCACCTCAGGTGTCATAAGAACGTCAGCGCGATACGCAATCTGCTCCCTCGCATGCTCATCAAAAAAAAAGGATGTCTAACTGGTCTGACAGCAGCACTACCAATAGCTTGCGAGAGAAATCTTCATCGAGAAAAAGCTGTGACCGAATTATCAGCGGCTCCTCTGGGATATCAAAGAAGGCGGTGATTAGACCGATTGAGCGCCTTCCTCCCGATGTAACCGGTGCAACATAAATCTTAAAATTCCCGTTCAACCGCGCCGCCAAGATTGCTTCCTTCATGCCCTTGATTACGAGCATCGGATAGTTAGCGCCCTCAAGAACAATAGGCATGAGCCCTGCCGGATAGTCTCGAATAGCAGGCAGAAGATGAGGGTAAAGGACGGTCAGCATAGATATTTTTGTTTAATCACCCAACGAAATATCGTGATGCCTTGATCGAAGCAATGGCACATCTTCACCGTCGCAGTCCCGTCAACGATTACGCGACACGGCGACCCAAAGGTAGCACCTGAAAACACTGCATTCTTCTCGACATAAAATCACAACGGCATCCGGATGTGCAACTATTGACCTTTTATGGGGGAGCGTCACGAGGCTGAGGGTCACATAGCGTGATCAAAGAACTCAGACAAATAATGGCGTTCATTAGTTAGGCACTGCCAAATTCTTGTTGGAGAGGGACATGCGTGTTTGCCAACTCAAGATCTCAAATTTTCGTGGAGTTCGAGCCGCTGCGCTCCTCCTACCAAAACACGCGGTGATTATTGGTGACAATAATGTTGGAAAAACCACGGTGCTGGAGGCGCTCGATCTGACGCTGGGACCTGACCGGCTGAACAGAATGCCACCTATCGACGAGCACGACTTCTTCGAAGGGAAATACGTCACGGTCCCCCCGCTGGAGAACGGCAGCGGAGACGGTGGAGCCGATCAAGCCGTAGTGGTTACCGCCGGAGACGCGCAGAAGACAGACAATGCTGGTCAGGCCAATGAGCCTGTAGCGCCGCGTATTGAGATCGAGGTTTGCGTCACCGATCTGAGCGAGGAGCAGCGCGCCAAGTTTGGCGACTACATTGAGTTTTGGGATTCAACTTCGAACGCTCTGTTCGTTGAACCTAACCCGGCGGGCGTCGACGCAGCCACCATCTCCGAAGCGTTGCGAGTCACATTCATTGGCCGCTACAGCCCGGACGATGATGACTTTGAGGGCCGGACGTACTTCACTCGATCTCTAGTAGACGGTGGAAACCCACAGATTTTTGGGAAGAGAGACAAGCAAGTCTGCGGCTTCCTATATCTGCGTACGCTGCGAACAGGATCGCGTGCACTTAGCCTAGAGCGAGGCAGCCTGCTAGACATCATTCTTCGATTGAAAGAAGTTCGGCCTCGAATGTGGGAGGAGACGATTCGCACATTGAACTCGTTCTCCGTCGCACAGGACCCAACGCTCGGACTCTCTGGCATTCTCGAAAGCATCAACCACTCACTCCAGAAGTACGTCCCCAAAGAGTGGGGAATTCAACCACAACTCAAAGTTTCGGACCTTACGAGAGAGCACCTTCGGAAGACGATCACAGCGTTCATCGCCACAGGCGAAGGCGGGCATGCCGCTCCGTTCTACCGACAGGGCACCGGCACGATCAACATGCTGGTCCTCGCTTTGTTGTCGCAAATTGCGGCCGACAAGCAGAATGTGATCTTCGCCATGGAAGAGCCGGAAACGGCGATTCCGCCCTACGCCCAGAAGCGGATCGTTCACGAGGTGCGGCAGTTGGCTTCGCAGGCCATCTTTACGTCTCATTCACCCTACGTCATTGAGGAATTTGCGCTTGATGAAACCGTCGTGTTGGTGCGAAACGCCACCGGAGAATTGCAGCAACGTTGTATCGACCTCCCTCCGAGCGTGAAACCAAAACGTTATCGGCAAGAGTTCCGCACACGCTTCTGCGAGGGCCTGCTGGCTCGACGAGTCCTCGTCGCAGAAGGAAGCTCAGAGACAGATGCATTTCCTGTGGCGTGTAGACGGCTGGCAGAACTCAACCCAAGCAAGTACTCGTCTCTTGAGGCTCTTGGCATCTGCACTATTGATGCCGGCGGGGAAACCAACATCCCAGATATGGCCAAGCTGTATCGCGATCTTGGCAAGAGGATCTTTGCGCTATGCGATAAGCAAGGAGAGGCAAATAAAGCCTTGATCGAAGCCCATGTGGACATTATCTTCATGCATGAGGAAAAGGGCATAGAGAATCTGATTCTAAAAAACACTACAGCCGAAGCATTGAGACGGTTCACGGAAATCGTTGACTGGCCACAGCATCTCAGGGAGAAATACCCATCTCCGGAAGATGCCGCTTTGGATGCATTGCGCGAGTACTTTGGTTATACAAAAGCGAGTTGGGGGATAGCTGATTTTCTGGCGCAATGTGCCGAAGACGAGATTCCAGAGTGGATTCGAGGTGCCTGCCTTGCATTGAGAGCCGAATGCGCGTCCTCCGCTGGCGCCGCGCCAGCACACGCCGCTAACGAGCCTAACGCAGCGGACCACATGCCAGGGAACGTTGGCAATGAAGCTCACCAGTAAACAGATAGCTGTTCTGGACGCAGAGGGTCATCTTCTGGTCACGGGAGGACCCGGCTCCGGCAAGACAACAATCTCCATTCTCAAAGCGGCCAAGATTGCCTCGTCTTCGCTACGCCCTGGTCAACGCCTGCTGTTCCTGAGCTTCGCTCGCGCCACGGTGTCGAGAGTTATTGAAGCAATCGAACATGAGCGAAGCGTTCTACCCGAGCACAAGAAGCTAGTCGATGTGGACACCTATCACGCGTTCTTTTGGCGGTTGATTAGCACTCATGGATATCTTCTAGGTCTTCCTCGAAAACTCGAAATTCTTACACCGTCGGCAGAAGGCATCGCTCTGTCCGCCATTCGGGAGACGTACCAAGGCAAGACGAAGCTGACAGATGCGCAGAAGGCCGAGAGAAACGCACGAGAGCGGGACGAACGTCTGCGGCTAGCGCAGATCGAAGGAAAGATCTGCTTTAGTCTCTTTGCACATTACGCAGCTGACCTGCTTGAGGGCAGCGCTCGCATACGTGGTCTTGTGGCTACGATGTATCCCGTTATCGTGCTTGATGAATTTCAGGATACCAACAGCGAACAGTGGAGAGTTGTTAAGGCACTTGGCCAAGTCTGTACTTTGATTGCTCTTGCCGACCCCGAACAGCGCATCTACGACTGGATCGGCGCGGACCCAGAACGATTGGACCATTTCAAGGCAGCCTTCACAACCACTGAGATAGACCTATCACAGGACAATCACAGGAGCGCGGGAACAGATATCGCCTTATTTGGAAACGATATTTTAAAAGGCCACTTCAGCAAGGAAAGCTATGTTGGAGTTGAGTTCGAGGGCTTCGAGCCATACGAAGCCCAGGCGATGACGACTCTAGTAACGACGATCTACGCAGCTCGTAAACGACTAACAGATGCGGCGGTAAAGAACTGGTCTCTGGCTGTGTTGGTACCAACTAAACGAATGACGCGGCTTGTTTCGGATGCTTTGCGCTCTCCTCCTGCGCAGCTTGCACCAATCCCACATGCGGCCACGATAGAGTTGGAAGGCGCCATATTAGCTGCGGAGCTTATTGCTTTTCTTCTACAGCCCGACGTGGATGGACACCACTTCGAGCGATTTGTGGATCTCCTGTGCGCGTATTTCTACGGAAGAGGTGGAGATACGCCTACCAAAGGAGATCTGAGTGAAGCGCGGGCAATACGAAAGGCGTGTGATGAGCTACTTGCTAGAAATGCAGCAGGCCAACCAGCTCGCAAGAACAGCATAATTGTCGCCACTCGAGGGACCTATGAGGTCGCTAGGCACGTTACCCTCACTGGGGACCCCGATGGAGATTGGCGCGCCATCACGCGGATACTGAAAGAAGGCGAGTGCACTCGCTTGCGCGGATTGGCAGACGAGGCTCGCAACGTTCGGTTGCTGGATCGAGGGACGCAGCTTCGGCAAGAGCTATCTCAAGACTGGCGCGATAACGGCACATACGCAAACGCTCTTGCCATCATCAAGCGCTCGTTCGTACAGGAGCATTTCTCTACATCGAGCCGACCGGAGACTGGCGTGGTCGTGATGAATATGCACAAAGCGAAGGGAAAGCAGTTTGATGAGGTCCTTATCTTTGAAGGGTGGCCTCGCTACGCCAAGGGGCAGATCGTTGCCAATCTAGATCGGATTGTGCGCGGCAACGAGCGCGGCCAAGTAAATGATCAAGCTCGCCAGAACATGCGCGTCAGCGTCACCCGTGGAAAAAGGAGGACGACGATCATCACACCCTCGGGAGATCCTTGCGTTCTGCTGGTCCCAGAGAGTTGATGCACTCTAGAGCAATGCCCGGATGACGCTACTGATCACTGGAACATTGCGCCTCAGCAGGACAACAGCAGAGCAGCTCTGCCAGCCAGATCAAGCGTCCCACGGCTTCACGAATTGGTGCATGACGACTTGCTCCCAAACAGCAAGCTCACCCGAGTAGCCTCGATTCACCTCGCCCACGAGGGATTGCACTCCGAGCATCTTGGCACAATGATCGAGAATGTCGTCGATCGCTCTGATATCCATCCCGCGGAAGTAGTTGAGGGTATTGGGATCCGAACCGACGATGGTTTGCGGCATCAAGTCCTTGACACGAACTGGCGCTGGATACCTTCCCGCCCATACAGCAAAGTAGGTCAGGCGCTGGAGCAATTCGAGCCCTGCATCAGTTAGCGACACTCCCGCCATCGCGGCGAGCTTGACGACATCGTGCGTCTTCACCTTACTTGGCAAGGTGGCAGTTTGCGCGGCGTCTTGGGACGATGATCGCTTCGCGATGATTGCCTTCAGAAGATTCTCGACCGCGAAGGCTGCGATCATCATGTAACTGCCTTGAACCTTCTGCTCAAGTGGCAGTATCTGCTCCCGGGCGGCCGCCGTGAAGAAGGCGATCACGGGTGCCCGCAAGTAGTTCATGGTGCGCACAAGATCGAGCGCGGACTCGACCCAACACTGCGGATCAAGCACGCCCTTTGAGTAGATGGTTTCCCAGTAATCGTCGTTCTCGGGATAGTCAAAGTGCAACTGCATCATGACGGTTTGCGGGACACGTATACGTTGAGCTGTGAAACCCTTTGAGTGAATTTACTAGGTCGACAACACAACCCTCGATCCAGAATCGATTCGCGCGCGAACGTCCAACTCATCTAAGATGTGTGCCCCCTCGATAGGACTTCTTGCTTCAATGAGAGTCATCTTTTTCTGCGCGCTCATGAATCGAAGTCGCTCAAGAAGTTCTCGCGCGACCGCTCCAGCCTCTCTAGATGATGAGTCCGAAAGCGCCGCAGTGTTGACCAAGATCGATGGAAGCGCTGGGGCTGATTTACGCAGTAAGGTCACCGCAATATCCAACTCAAACATCTTGCTCTCCGCCTCTTTCTGTAGGGCCAAGAGATGAGGTGCTGACTGCGGCAAGCTGGTCACCTGCACAAGATGCTGGTTGTGTGCATAGTCGAGAGTGATCTCGGGCGCGTCGGGCCATTCAATTTTCCGATTGAACCGAGATCGCCTTTCACCCTCCTCACGCGAGAAGGCGGACCGAACTGATCGAAGAAACTGACTTGTTGGAACAGTGTTCCTCTGCACCGTTTCGAGTTCTTCGGCGTATGTGTCTCTAGTCCCAAACGCCGATAGCGTCCGTATCGCGGTGTCGATCGCCTGTGTTCTCGAGTAGCCGCGCACACGGGCCTCTTTGCCCGCGACAAAACCATCGAACGGTGCCGTTAGCTCCGCAAGCGGCACACCATCCAGCAATTGCTGATGAACGAATCGGGCAACGTGCGCGAGAATCCCATACGCCGACGCCGCTCTCTTCGCGCCAAGCATCGCCTTTAGCTGCTCCTGACGAAACGCGATGTGAGTTGAGGCGTCTCCCAACAAAGGGGCCTCGTAGCGAAGAGCCACCACCGCCACGAACCGCTCGCCTGTTGCTTCGTTCGGTTGCCAGAGTAGCGGCAAGGCGCGGGCCGAAAAGGGGGGTACACCCCATGCGTTCAAGTCGTCGAATTGTTCCAAAGCGCCTCCGCATTCGGCTTCTTCAACCGAGCGTCTATGTGCAGCGACAATGGCTCCAGGCGCAGCGCTATTAGGTCCACAATCACTGCAGCCATCCGCACTATGTCGGACACTTGACCCTGTGGCACATGCCACTTGCCCATTTCTATCGCAAGCATTTTGAGCCGCTGTGCGTGTTTGAGGAGCCTCTGCGCTTCCTGCTCCACGCCGTGATCAGCCGGACGACGCTTGATCACTTGCTCAAGCAGTTGATTCACCTTCGCAGTATGCTCAATGACCTCTGTCCTCGCGCCGCTTTCGGCAATTGATGCATACAGCTTCGAGATGGGTTGAAGAGCGAGGTTATGGTCAAAAAGCCACCATTTCGTCCCATCGAAAAGCAAGTTCTGAACGTGCCGATCAGGATTTGCCACCAACTCGTCCCAAGCGGATCCTGATGGCCCGACCTTCGCCTGACAGACCTGATCCCAAATATACTCCGCCGCCTGCCCGCCTTGATCCGCGCGCCGTGCGATGAACTGGTCCTCCGCCTGAAACAAGCTACCGAATAGCAAGACAGGGCCACTTTTCAGCCCCACTGGATGCGAAGGAAGGTCTTCGAGGTCGGCCACGACGAGCGCGGGTCGAGGCACGGGGAGGTTTAGAACTTGAGAGGCAAGCCCGCATGCCAGTTCGATATCGATCTGTCCGGCGTTGGGCAGATGTTTGACGACGACAGGAATACCTGGCTCGTCGGCATTGGGCACCCCGGCCAAACCTTTCCAGACGTGGTTGAGGTGCTTCCCGCGCAGTTTCTCCGCTACCCCCAACAACCGATAGATTGGGGGACGAGCTACTAAGTCTTGTAGCTCCAACGGGATATTTCTCTTCGGACCGCTTGTCGACATGGCTCACCCCCGTGAACTCCAAATATCGCCGCGAAGCAATCGATCGTCAAACCGGTAGGGTATGCCCCCGCCGCCTCTGGCAGCAGGGCCTCCCACGAAGAAGCCTCTGCCACTCAGGTCGCTTTTGGTTTGTTGAAAAAATCCATAACCCAGATTTTTTTGTCACTACTGGTCAAGGCCAGTCTGAGTAATGGTTTACAACACCAAAAAATCCACAACTTTAGTAACTTCAAGACTGACCGCAGCGGCCTCGCTTACTCCACCGTGACCGATTTTGCGAGGTTCCGAGGCTTGTCCACATCCGTGCCGCGTGCCAGCGCGGTGTGATACGCCAGCAATTGCAGCGGCACCACGTGCAGGATCGGCGAGAGCTGGCCGTAGTGCTCCGGCATGCGGATCACCTGAATCCCGTCGCTCGATTGGATATGCGTGTCCGCGTCGGCAAACACGTACAGTTTGCCGCCGCGCGCACGCACTTCCTGGATGTTGGACTTGAGCTTTTCCAGCAGCGCATCGTTCGGGGCCACCGTCACCACCGGCATCTCGTCAGTCACGAGCGCCAGCGGGCCGTGCTTCAGTTCGCCCGCCGGGTACGCTTCGGCGTGGATGTACGAGATTTCCTTGAGCTTGAGCGCGCCTTCCAGGGCGATCGGGTAGTGCAGGCCACGGCCCAGGAACAGCGCGTTCTCGCGGCGGGCAAATTCTTCCGACCACGCGATGATCTGCGGTTCCAGCGCGAGCACGGCATTCAGTGCTGATGGCAGGTGGCGCAGGTGGCGCAATGCGTCCTCTTCCTGCTTGGTGTTCAGATGGCCGCGCAGCTTGGCAAACGTCAGCGCCAGCATGTACAGCGCGGCCAGCTGCGTGGTGAAGGCCTTGGTGGACGCCACGCCGATCTCGGTGCCGGCGCGGGTGAGGAACTTGAGTTCGGTCTCGCGCACCATGGCGCTGGTGCCCACGTTGCACACAGCCAGCGTGTGCGTGTGGCCCAGCTCGCGCGCGTGGCGCAATGCCGCCAGCGTGTCGGCAGTTTCACCCGATTGCGAGATCACGACGACCAGCGCGTTCGGGTTAGGGACCGTCTCGCGGTAGCGGTATTCGCTGGCGACTTCCACCTGGGTGGGGATCTTGGCGATCGATTCGAGCCAGTACTTGGCCGTGCAGCCCGAGTAGTAGCTGGTGCCGCAGGCCAGGATCAGCACACTGTCGATCTTGGGCAGGATATCGGCCGCCTGCGGGCCGAACAGATCGGGTGCAAACCCCTGCACACCTTCGAGCGTGTCGCCCAGGGCGCGCGGTTGCTCGAAAATTTCCTTCTGCATGAAGTGGCGGAACGGGCCGAGTTCCACAGCTGCCGCGTAGCCACCCACTTCCTTCACTTCACGCTCGACGATGCGGTCGTGCACATCGGCCACGGTAAAGCCTTCGCGCGTGATCTCCACCACGTCGCCCTCTTCCAGATACGCCATGCGGCCAGCAGTGCCGGCCACAGCCAGCGCGTCGGAAGCGAGGAAGGTTTCGTTGTCGCCAATCGCCACCACCAGCGGCGAGCCAGCGCGCGCACCCACCACCACGTCGGGGTTGTCGCGCGCAAACACGGCAATCGCATACGCACCATGCAGGCGCTTGACCGTGGCGCGCACCGAGGCAAACAGATTGCCCCGCGTGGCGCTGCTCGGGTACGTGTAGGCCTGGTGAATCAGGTGCGCGACCACTTCCGTGTCGGTCTGCGATTCAAAGCCGTAGCCGACAGCCTTGAGCTCGTCGCGCAGTGCTTCGTAGTTCTCGATGATGCCGTTGTGCACCAGGGCGATGGTGTCGCCCGAAAAGTGCGGGTGGGCGTTGACCGTGTCCGGCCGGCCATGCGTGGCCCAGCGCGTGTGGGCGATGCCGATGGCGCCGTCGAGGTGGCTCGTCTGCGCCTGGGCATCCAGATCGGCCACGCGCGACACGGTGCGTGCGCGCTCGAGCTGGCCATCGCGCTGCACGGCGACGCCACACGAGTCATAGCCGCGGTACTCCAGGCGGCGCAGGCCTTCGATCAGGACGGGAACGATATTGCGCGTGGAAACCGCGCCAACGATACCGCACATGTTGATTTCTCCAGTTGGAACGCAACGGCATTGTCCGCCACATTCAGATTCTTTCAGTATCGATGCTCATGTGCCGTAGCGGCATCCGCTGTTCGGCGCAGGAGAAAACCTGTCAGCCTTCCTTCTTCTGTTTGACGGGGCGCTGCCAACTCTGAATGGTGGTCTGTCGCGCACGCGAAACAGTCAGCTTGCCTTCGGGCGCATCCTTGGTCAGCGTGGTGCCGGCGCCCAGCGTCGCGCCCTTTCCCACACGCACCGGTGCCACGAGCTGCGTGTCGGAGCCAATGAAGGCGTCGTCTTCGATGATGGTGCGGAACTTGTTCGCACCATCGTAGTTGCAGGTGATGGTGCCGGCACCGATGTTCACGCGCGAACCGACCGTCGCATCGCCCACATAGGCGAGATGGTTGGCCTTGCTGTGCGCGGCGACCTGGCTGTTCTTCACTTCGACGAAGTTGCCGATATGCACGTCTTCGGCCAGTTCGGTGCCGGGGCGCAGGCGCGCGTACGGGCCGATGCGCGACTCGGCGCCCACCTTGGCCTGTTCGATGTGGCAGAACGGCAGGATCTCGGCGCCGGCCTCGATGGCCGCATCCCGGATCACCGCATTGGCGCCGATGCGCACGCCATCACCCAGCGTGACGTTGCCTTCGAAGATGCAGTTGACGTCGATCACCACGTCGCGGCCGCACGTGAGCTTGCCGCGCACATCGATGCGCGCCGGGTCGATCAGCGTGACGCCGTCTTCCAGCAGTTGCTGCGCGAGGTTGCGCTGGTGAATGCGCTCCAGCTCGGCCAGCTGCACCTTGCTGTTCACGCCCAGCGTTTCCCGCTCGGCCAGCGGGTGCGCGGAGGTGATGGGTACGCCTTCGGTGGCGGCGCGCTCGATCACGTCGGTCAGGTAGTACTCGCCCTGCGCGTTGTTGTTGGACAGCGTGGCAAGCCAGTTCTTGAGCTTGCCCGTCGGGCACACCAGGATGCCCGTGTTGACTTCGTGAATGGCCAGTTGCGTTTCGTTGGCGTCCTTCTGCTCGACAATGCGCGTGATGCGGCCTGCGGCGTCGCGCACGATGCGGCCGTAGCCGGTCGGGTCGCCCAGGTGCACGGTCAGCACGCCCAGGTGGTCGTTGCCTGCGGCGCCCACGAGCCCGCTGAGCGTCTCGGCACGGGTGAGCGGCACGTCGCCATAGAGCACGAGGGTGGGCGCGCTCTCATCGAGCCGGTCGACGGCCTGCATGACGGCGTGGCCGGTACCCAGTTGCTGGTCTTGCGTGGCAAAGGTGATGTCCGGCGCGCCAACCATCTCGCGCACCCGATCGCCGCCATGGCCGACCACCACCACCAGCCGCGTCGGCGACATGGAACGCGCGGTTTCAATCACGTGGGCCAGCAACGGTTTGCCGGCCAGGGGGTGCAGCACTTTCGGCAGGGCGGAGCGCATGCGTTTGCCCATGCCTGCGGCCAGGATGACGATATTCACAAGGAGATTCCTAAAGTGACGCGAAGCGATGGCCTGCGGCGGGTGTCAGCGGCCCTCTCAAGGGGGAGTCGCAGTGCCCGCAAACCCTTCTGTGATGCGCTTTTGCGGCGGATAAGGCACAGGTAAAAAATTTTAGCATGGGGCCCACCCTCCCCCAGAACCGGCCAAACGGTCGAATTGTTGCAATTGCGCCATGACCGGGCTGGTTAGCCCGCCGGCGGGTCGGGCGGATGGCGGACACCACGGCGGGCCCGGCGGGGCGGGTTGCGCTCAGCTTGCGGCGGGTACGTCGGCCGGTTTGCGCTCCGCGTTACGCTCAAAACGCACGAACTCGATGCGATCGTCGTGCGAGCCGGCAAACACCAGCGGCGCTTGGTCGTAGGCGGTCTGGCCGAAGAGTGCGTCTTCACCAATCTTGGCCAGACCAGTGGTCAGGCCGTTGAAGTCGAACAGGTCGGTATCGGCCAGGTGCGACGGCACCACGTTCTGCAGGGAGGCAAAGATGTTGTCGATGCGGCCTGGCGTCTGGCGCTCCCACTCCAGCAGCATCTCCTTGACCTTCTTGCGCTGCAGGTTCTCCTGCGAGCCGCACAGGTTGCACGGAATGATCGGAAATTCCATCGCGCGGGCGTAGGAGGCGATGTCCTTCTCCGCGCAATAGGCCAGCGGGCGGATGACGATGTGCTCGCCGTTGTCGGTGGCCAGCTTGGGTGGCATCGACTTCATCTTGCCGCCGAAGAACATGTTCAGGAAGAACGTGTTGACGATGTCGTCGCGGTGATGGCCCAGCGCGATCTTGTTGGCGCCCAATTCCTTGGCCGTGCGGTAGATCACGCCGCGGCGCAGGCGCGAGCACAGCGAGCACGTGGTCTTGCCCTCGGGCACCTTCTCCTTGACGATCGAATACGTATCCGCCTCGACGATCACATACTCCACACCCAGCTTCTTCAGGTACGTGGGCAGCACGTCCTCAGGGAACCCTGGCTGTTTCTGATCGAGGTTCATGGCGATCAGCTTGAAGTTGACCGGCGCGCGCTTCTGCAGCGCCATCAGCACCGACAGCATCGTGTACGAATCCTTGCCGCCGGACAGGCACACGAGGATGGTGTCGCCGTCTTCGATCATCTTGAAGTCGCCGATGGCGCGACCGGCCGCCGACTGCAGGCGGGTTTCGAGGCGGTGGAAATTATTGGAGAACGTCATGGCATCTCGACCCCGCCAGCGCTGAATAATGGCCGAACGGGCGTCAAATCGTGAGGAAAATCAGCATTTTAGCGCGCGCGAGGCGCCTTCTGCAGGGTCGCGCGAACAAGCCTAGAATCGTTTGCCTACCCTTTTGCCCTACGGAGACAACGATGCGGATTCTGGTGCTGGGTGCCGGTGGTACCGGCGGCTATTTCGGTGGGCGGCTGGCCCAGGCGGGTGCGGACGTGACCTTTCTCGTGCGCCCTGCACGCGCAGAGCGACTGCGCACGCACGGTCTCGTGATCCGCAGCCCGCACGGCGACGCGCAGTTGCCCGTGCAGCTCATCACCGCCGATCAAGCCCCCACATGGAGCCAACAACGGGGTCATGCCGATCTCGTGCTGCTGAGCTGCAAGGCCTATGACCTAGAAGACGCCATCACGGCGATTCGCCCGGTGGTGGGTGAACGCACGGTGGTGCTGCCGGTGCTCAACGGGCTGGCGCATCTGGACCGGCTCGACGCGGCGTTTGGGGAATCCCGCGTGCTGGGCGGGCTGTGCCACATCAGCGCCACCACCGCGCCCGATGGTGCCGTGCTGCACCTGAGCAATGGCCAGGGCCCCGCCGTGCACTCCATCACCTTTGGCGAGCGCACGCCGCATGCGCCGCGCGAGCGCACTGAAGCCATCCGCGATGTGTTTGCCACGGCGCAGTTTGATTCCGTGCTGGCCGAGAACGTCATGCAAGACATGTGGGAGAAATTCGTCTTCCTGACGTCGCTGGCTGCGATGACATGCCTGATGCGGGCGACAGTGGGTGAGATCGTCGCCACCGACGAGGGCCGTGCGCTGAACGAGGCGATGTTTGCGAGTTGCGAGGCGGTGTCGGCGGCGTCGGGGTATCGGATTCGGCCGCAGGCGCGTGAGCGGGGCGTGAACGTGCTGACGCAGGCGGGCTCACCGCTGACGGCGTCGATGCTGCGGGATCTGGAGAACGGTGGCCGCGTTGAAGCCGACCATATCGTCGGCGATATGTTGCGGCGTGGGCGGGCGCTGGGTGTGGATGTTTCGCTGCTGCGGGTGGCGTTTGCGCATTTGCAGGCGTATCAGCAGCGGCTGTTGCGGCCTGCTGTTTAAGCGGGGTGGTGCATCCCCTGTTTCATCCCCTGCCGGGGCTGACTCACTTTCTTTGTCTTGCCAAAGAAAGTCAGCAAAGAAAGGCGCGCCCGATGCGGCAACTTCCCCTTGAATTTATGTGAGCGTGCGGGGAGGGAGGCAAACTCGCTGCGCTCAGACAAGCCTCCCTCCTTTTTCCGCACGCTCACAGAAATTTAAGGCGCCGCATAGGGCAAGGAACGGCCAAACCGTCTGGGCGCAAGTGTTGGCGGTTTTGTCTGTCTGGTTGTTGTTTGATTGATTTACTACCAGCCGCCGCCCAGGGCTTGCATGAGAGCCGCGGAATCCAGCAAGCGATCCGCTTGGCTCTGTACCTGTTGCAGCGTGGCTTGGTCGACCTGGCGCTGTGCATCCAGCAGCGCAAGCGTGCTGATGCCGCCGCTGGCGTGGCGGGCTTCCGCGGCACGCAGGGTCTGTTGGGCCTGGTCGGTTGCCAGTGCACGCGCTTGCAGGGTCTGCGCATCGTTATGCACGGCATGCAGTGCATCGGCGACTTCCTGCAAGCCCTGTAGCACCGCCTGCTGATAGGCGGCGCCCGCTGCGTCGTAGGCGGCTTCGGCTTCGCGCTTTTTTGCGCGCAGGGTGCCGCCGTGGAAGATCGGCTGTGTGAGCCCGGCGCCCAGGTTCCAGATGCTCGAGCCTGCACCAAGCAGGTTGCGGAAGCTGGTCGTCTCCGAACCCAGTCCTGCGGACAGCGTGATGCGCGGGAACAGGTTGGCCGTCGCCACGCCCACGTTGGCGCTCGCCTCGTGCCACATCGCTTCGGCGGCGCGGATGTCGGGGCGGCGCTGCGCGAGCGTGGATGGCAACGACACCGGCAGCGGGTCGGGCAGATGCAGTGCGTCAAGCGTTGGCAACGCCGGCAGCCCAGCGCCGGGTTCGCGCCCCAGCAGCACTGACAAGCGATGCCGCATCTGCGCAGCCTGCTGCAGGAGCGGCGGCAGCGTGGCGTCTGTCTGCGCAACCAGCGTGCGCTGCGAAAACGCATCGACCTGCGCAACGCCGCCGAGGCTCAGCCGCCGTTCAGTGATGTCGAGCTGCTGGCGCTGCTCTGCCACCAACCGCTGCGTGGTCGCGATCTGCGCATCGAGCGCCGCAATCCGCACCACCGTCGTCACCACATTGCCCGCCAGCGACAAGCGCGCCGCTTCCAGTTCGTAGCGCTGTGTATCGACCTGCGCACGCGATGCCTCCAGCGCCCGGCGCACACCGCCAAACATATCCAGCGCATACGACACCGACAGCGACGCCGAATACAGCGTAAACGGCCCCGGCTTGGGCGTGCTGAAACCAAACGCCTCCGGATTGATCTGCTGGCGCACCGCAGACACACTGCCATCCACCGAGGGCATCGCATAACCGAACTGCGCCTCGGCTTCCGCCTGCGCCTGCCGCAAGCGCGCTTGCGCCTGTGCCACCGACGGACTCCCGCGCAGCGCCTCATCCACCAGCGCATCCAGCGCCGGCGATTGAAACAAATGCCACCAATCCGCCGGGACATTCGCATCCGCCAGATGCTGTGCCTCGCCCCCCGCAACAGGCGCCGATGCCGTCTCACGCGGCACAGGCTGCGCAGAATAAGCCGAGGCCGCAGGCCCCGCAGGTGCCTGGAAGTCGGGCCCAACAGCACACCCACTCATGACCAACGCGACGCCCAGCCCCACACCAAGAACGCACCCGTAACGCGCCAACGTGTGTCCCCAGACGGGGTGGCCGTACCCTGCCCTAGATGGCGCCTTGAATTTCTGTTGCAGAGAGGAAAAAGGAAGGGAAACTGTCTGAGCGAAGCGAGTTTTTCCCTTCCCCTCTCTGCGACATAAATTCAAGGGGAAGTCGCCATCTCGGGCGCGCCTTTCTTTGCTTACCTTTCTTTGGCAAGACAAAGAAAGTAAGTCGGCCCCGGCAGGGGACGAAACGGGGGATGCACCACCACCATCAAACCCAAAGACCATCCGCATAGCCCCGCCCTCAATCCAACGTCTTGCGATAGAAGCGCAGCGCGATACCCAGCACCACGACAGTGAATACCATCAACGGCCAGATGCTCGGCCACAGCTCCACCCACCCATTCCCCTTGAGCAAAATCCCGCGCGTGAGCCGATGGAAATACGTCATCGGCAACACATTGCCGATCACCTGCGCCCACTTGGGCATCCCCACAAACGGAAACATGAACCCCGACAGCAGAATGCTCGGCAGGAAGTAGAAGAATGTGAGTTGCGTCGCCTGCAGTTGATTCTGCGCGAGTGACGACAGCGTGATCCCTACCGTCAAGCTCGCCACGATAAACAGCAGCGCCGCCACATACACCATCCACACGCTGCCGACAAACGGCACATGAAAGACGAAGTACGCCGCCGCCAGAATGATCGTCAGCTGCACCAGCCCGATGAAGATGTACGGCACGATCTTGCCGGTCATCACCTCGAGCGGACGCACCGGCGTGGCGAGCAGGTTTTCCATCGTGCCGCGCTCGCGTTCACGCGTCATGGCCAGGCCCGTCATCATCACCATCGTCATGGTCAGAATGGTGCCGATCAGGCCAGGGATGATGTTGTATTGCGTGATGCCTTCCGGGTTGTAGAGCTTGTGCAGGCGCACGTCGAACGGCGGCGCACTGCCGCTCTGCCCACCGGCTAGGGGCGACAGGGCGCCCTTCATGTCCTTGCTGACCACGCTCTGCACCAGTTGCGAGACGGAGGCCAAGGCCAGCCCGGTAGCGGCCGGGTCCGTGGCATCGGCTTCGACCAGCAGAGAAGGCTTTTCGCCGCGCACCAGCTTGCGCGTGAAATCTGGCGGGATGGACACGACAAACTGCAGCTGCCCTTTCGCCAGCGCCTCGCGTCCGGCGGTTTCATCGGGCAGCGTGGTGGTCACGTCAAAGTACTCGGAGTTGCGCATGGCAGAGAGAAAGCTACGCGTGAACTCGCTCTGGTCCGACGCAATCACGCCGGTCAGCAGGTGCTTCGGGTCGGTGTTGATGGCAAAGCCAAACAGGAACAACTGCATGACGGGAATGCCGATCATCATGGCGAACGTCACGCGGTCCCGCCGCAGTTGCAGAAACTCCTTGAGCACCACGCTCCACCAGCGTACGAAGGAAAAGCGCTCGCCGTTCAGCTTCATGGCTGCGCTCCGTAGTTGTCGGACGAGCGCCGCATCATGTGGATGAACACGTCTTCCAGGCCCGTGCTGATCGGCTCTGTGCGCACGCCCCCTTCGCTGGAGAGATGGCGCAGCGTGGTTTCCAACGCTTGCGCATCCGCGCCCGTCACGTGCAGCACAGAACCAAACGCGACGGTCTGATCCACACCCGGCTGGCCTTCCAGCTTGCGACCGAGCTCGACGAGATTGCCACCCGACACCGACCACGTCGACAACTGCTGACTGGCAATCACGTCGGCGGCCGTACCTTGCGCCAGCAGCTCGCCATAGGCGATGTAGGCAAGCTTGTGACAACGCTCGGCTTCGTCCATGTAGTGCGTGCTGACGAGCACCGAAATGCCCTGCGCGGCCAGCCGATGCAGCTCCTCCCAAAAGTCACGGCGCGCTTTGGGGTCGACGCCCGCGGTGGGTTCGTCCAACAGCAGCAGTTCCGGCTTGTGCAGCATGCAGGCCGCCAGCGCGAGCCGCTGCTTCCACCCGCCCGAGAGCGCCCCGGCCAGTTGCTTGGCACGCGACGCCAGTCCGAGATTTTCCAGCGCATGGTCAACCACCTCGCGGCGGTTGGGCATCTCGTACAGGCGCGCCACGAAGTCGAGGTTTTCGCGGATGGAGAGATCGTCCCAGTAGGAGAACCGCTGCGTCATATACCCCACGCGCCGTTTGATGTGTGCGGATTCCTTGAGGATGTCGTAACCGAGGCACGTGCCGCTGCCGCTGTCAGGCGTGAGCAGGCCGCACATCATGCGGATCGACGTGGTCTTGCCGCTGCCGTTGGGGCCGAGAAAACCAAAAATCTCGCCGCGTGCGACCTGCATCGAGAGGTCTTTCACGACGTGCTTGTCGCCGAAGTGCTTGTTCAGGCCGTGCACGTCGATGGCGTAGCCGCCGTCACCATGATGGTTGTCCCCAGCGCTCATGGCAGCGTCACCTCGACCGGCTGACCGGGTCGCAGCTTCGGGCCATCGGCTGCCGTGGGCCGCGCTTCCACCATGAAGACGAGCTTGTCGCGCGTGGTGTTGCTGTAGATGACGGGCGGCGTGTACTCCGCCTCCGTGGCGATGTAGGTGACGGTGGCGTTCACGTCGGCGGCGCAGCCATCGCAGTGCAGGCGTGCGGCCTGTCCAGGCTTGAGCGCGCCCACCACGCCTTGCGGTACGAAGAAGCGCACCTTGACGTTGCCCGGCGGCAGCATGCGCACCACGGGGCTGCCGGCACCGACCCACTCGCCTTCGCGATAAAGCGTATCGAACACCAGGCCGGCCTGCGTGGCCTTTTGCGCTTTCTGGTCCAAACGCCATTGCGCCTGCGCCACGGCCGCACGCGCTGCCTCCACCTGTGCAGACTGCGCGCGGATCTGATCATTGCGCGCGGGCAACTGAGCAATACGCAGTTGGTTCGTCAATTCGCGCACGCGCTGCGCGTTGGTCTGCGCAGTGGAGCGGCTGCTATCCAACTGCGCCTGCGCGATGCCTCCCGCACGGAACTGCGCCTCGTCGCGCGCAAGTTGGATTGCCGAGAGCTTGTCCGCCGACACCGCCTGCGCCAGTTGTGCACGCACGGCGTCCACCTCCGGCACACGCCGGCCGAGGTTCAAATCGGCAAGTTGCGCTTCAGCGGCTTGCAGTTGTGCGGCGGCCTGTTGGCGCGCGGCGGTTTCATCGACGGATTCCAGTACGAACAAAGGCACGCCCGCGCTGACGTTCTGCCCGCGCTGCACGCCCAGGTGTTCGAGCCGCCCACCCACGGGCGAGGCCACGTAGACGAACTCGCCTTCCACATAGCCTTGGTAGATGGGGGTGTCGTGCTTCGCGCAACCTGCCAGCAAAGCACCGGCAGCTACCAGACACCCCGCCCCACCCTTCCACATCACTGGACGCATGCGCCCTCCGAATCACCGATTGATCGACTTGCTGGACTTGTTCGATTTGCGCTCTTTGCGCTTGGCCTGCTTGCCACCGTCCTGCTCGGACGCGACGACAGGGCCGATGCCATGCAGCAACAGCGCGGCCACGTGCTGGCCGATCGCCTCATCGCTCACCTGGTCGGCCGATGGAAAGCGGCTCCAGAGCGTGCGCGTGGCCAACGGCAACATTGCCAGGCCAATGACCGACACCATCACCAGTGGCGGCTGCAGCGCCGCATTGATCACGCCGGCGGCCTGCGCGCGGGCAAAGCGCTCGACCAGCACGGTGGCGCGTTCCAGCGCGATGCGCTGGATCACACGTTCGCGCAACTGGCCGCCTTCGGTGGCGATCTCGCGAATCCACAATGTCGGGAACCACGGCGTGGCCGACGCCACTGCCACCATACGCTGGGCGACGCCGGCCACGGTTTGCGCCAGATCAGGCAGGTGGACATCGCTGGCGATCGCCACCAGCGCCGGGCCCGTCACTTCGTCGACCAGCGGCCGGATGCGCGCCTCAACCACCGCGTCGAGCAGTTGGTCGCGCGTCTTGAAGTGGTAGTGCACCATTGGCGCGGTCACGCCGGCTTCGCGGGCGATGGCCGCCAGCGTGGTCGGCCCAACACCATCCCGCGCGAAGAGCGTGACGGCAATGTCGAGCAGCCGGTCGCGTAGGTCGTCTTGCGCGGGGCCATCTTGACGACGCGGGCGGCCTGGGCCACGAGGAGGAGGTTTGCGGGTTGCCATGCCGCAAATATTAATTGCCGAATTAATTAATTTCAAGGCAACCCGTTTGTACGTGCGCAACATAGCCTGGCAGTCGGCGAACGGCTAAACGCCGCTAACAAGACTGTCCTGGCTAGGCGCGCGAACGCAGACAGCACTGGCGTATCCAATGTTCGTCACTTCGGGAGGCGCAACGACGCCCGGGCGGTTTTGTTGGCGGTGCTAAGCCTTCATCGAAGCATCGAGTTGCGCGAGGCGCACGAGCAGCCTGTCCTGCGCTTCACTCGGAAAACTCGACGTGCGGCGCACCGCAAATACGGTGTTCAGACAGCGCCGCGCCGTGATCGGGCGCACGACGTGCAGGCGCCCACGCTCCACCGCGTCTTGAATGGCGTGCAGCGGCAGAACCGACCAGCCCATGCCGGCCTCCACCAGCGTGCTGACCTCTTCCAGGTCCGACACGTGATGCGCGCTCACCGTCGTTTCGGGCAAGCGCCGGAACAGCGCCTTGAACCAGAGCCCATACACGGCATCCGATTCGTCATAGGTCACGAGCGGGAGGGCGGCGCAATCCGACAGCGTGCGTGGTGCGTCGCGATCACGCAGGGCCCGGGCGCCGCACGCGAGGACGAATTCTTCCGTGTAGACGGCATGGTGCTCAAACAGGCGCGAGGTGCGTGGCGTGTACACAAACCCGAGGTCCGCGCGGCCGGATTCCACATGCGCGAAGACCTCCTCATCGCTGCCAAAGGCGAGTTCCAGGCGGACATCGTCGAGCAACGGCGCATCGGATTCCGGTGATGGCATCAGCAGCGCCGGCATCAGCACATAGCGGCCGAAGCTCGAGCCGCTAGCGAGCTTGAGCGACACGCGTTCCGTTTCACCGCTGTGCAGCGCGGCGCGCAGTTCGTCCAGGCCGGCAAAGGCATCCCGGCACCACGCCCGCACGGAGGCGCCGGCGCGCGTGAGGACCAACTTTCGGCCCGAACGCTCAAACAGCGGTACGCCCAGCCATTGCTCCAGTTGACGCATCTGGTAGGACAGTGCCGGCTGCGACACCGCTAGGCGATCCGCCGCACGCACGAAACTGCCCTCGTTGGCGACGGTGAGAAAGCTATGCAGGTAACGCAGCGGAGAGTGCGACATGTCCATCGCCACTCACAACACTCTCCTGGCGTCGTTGCGCCGCCTTGCCGTACTTCAGTACTGTCTGCGTCGGCGCGCCTAGCCAGGAGAGCGTTGTGAGCGGCTCCTCAATTGATCAAATTTTTGGATTGAAAAATCAAAAACATTCGATTTGATTTCAAGTCTGTCAGATCGCACAATCCGCCGCAAGCAAGCGATGGAGGCCATCATGACGACCGCAATGCAACATCCGAGCTACGCATTGGAAGACCGTTATGGCGCGCGCAACTACGCGCCACTGCCCGTCATGCTGGAACGCGGCGAGGGCGTCTGGCTGTTCGATACCGATGGGCGCCGCTACCTCGACATGATGTCGGCGTACTCGGCTGTCAGCTTTGGGCACTCGCATCCCAAGCTCGTGGCGGCGCTGGTGGAACAGGCGCAGCGTCTGACGCTGACGTCGCGCGCGTTCCACAACACCGAGCTCGGCCCCTTCCTGGCCGACGTCTGCCGTATCACGCGCATGGACCGCGCGCTGCCGATGAACACTGGTGCCGAAGCCGTCGAGACCGCCATCAAGGCCGCCCGCAAGTGGGCGCGCGAAGTCAAAGGCCTGCCGCCCGAAGCGGCGGAGATCATCGTCTTCGAAAACAATTTCCACGGCCGCACGACGACCATCGTCGGGTTCTCTTCGCACGCGCAATATCGCTACGGCTTCGGGCCGTTCGCAGCGGGCTTCCGACGCATTCCGTTTGGCGACGCCAATGCGCTGCAGGCAGCCATCGGGCCCAACACGGGCGCCATCCTGGTCGAACCGGTGCAGGGCGAAGGCGGCATTGTGGTACCGCCGCCGGGCTACCTGAAATTCGCGCGTGAGTTGGCGACGCAACACAACGCACTGCTCGTCTGTGACGAGGTACAGACCGGCTTGGGCCGCACGGGCGATGTGCTGGCGAGCTGGCATGACGGCGTGGAAGCCGATCTGGTGGTGCTGGGCAAGGCGCTGGGTGGCGGCATGGTGCCGGTGTCGGCCATCGCCGGGCGCGAAGCGGTGATCGGGGTATTCCACCCGGGGGACCATGGCTCCACGTTTGGCGGCAACCCGCTGGCAGCGCACATCGGGCGCGCGGCACTCGCTTTGCTGATCGAAGAACAACTACCGCAGCGTGCTGCACGCGTGGGCGCAGCGTTCATCAACGAACTGAAAACGCTGATCGGCCACGGCGTGCGGCAAGTGCGTGGGCGCGGCCTGATGATCGGCCTGCAGCTCGATGCGGACATCGATGCACATGACTTCGCCTTCGCGCTGGCGGAGTGCGGCGTGCTGACCAAAGACACCTACGACAACGTCGTCCGTCTGACGCCGCCGCTGGTGATCGGCGAGGCGGAACTGGCGCTGGCGCTGGAGGCCATCCGCACGACGCTGGCCGACTGGCCCCGCCGCAAGGCGGCTTGAGCAAGAACACGGGAATACGGGGAGCACACATGACCCACATCGACCTGATCGGCGCGGCGATCGGCTGCGGGGCGCAAGACGACGGCTGCAAGGACGGCCCGCGTGCGCTGCTGCAAGCCGGCGCGCTGGCGCGGTTGCATACGCCCTATGCGCACGCTGCGCTGGTGCACGACATCGAGCTGGCAACGTCGGCAGGCCACAGCCGATCCGCACGGCTCGCAGCACTGCCCGGCGTGGCGGGCTTCTCGCGCGCGCTGGCCGACGCGACGGCCCACAGCGTGCACGCGGGGCATGTGCCCGTCGTCATGGGTGGCGACCACTCGTGCGCCATCGGCACGTGGTCGGGGGTGGCCAATGCGCTGCGTCCACAGGGCTCGCTCGGCCTGATCTGGATTGACGCCCACCTCGACAGCCACACGCCGCAGACGAGCGATTCCGGCGCCATCCATGGCATGCCGCTGGCTGCGTTGCTTGGCCACGGCGCGCCGTCGCTTACGGAGATACGCGATGCCGCACCCAAGCTACTCCCGCAGCATGTGGTGGTGATCGGGGCGCGCAGCTATGAACCCGCCGAACGCGCACTGCTTGACCTGCTGGGCGTGCGCGTGATCGATGCCGCCGAGGTCGTACGCAGCGGCCTGCGCGCGGTGATGGCCGACGCCATTCGCCTGGTCACCTCAGGCACCGCGGCCTTTGGTGTGACGCTGGATCTGGATGCCTTCGACCCCGCCGTGGCACCGGGCGTGGGCACGCCGGAAACGGATGGGCTCACCGCGCAGGGCATGACACAGGCCTTGGCCGCCTGCGCGCGCGACACCCGGTTTGCAGCATTCGAACTGGTGGAATACAACCCGCGCCATGACAAGGGCGGGATCACGGCGCACTTGGCGCTAGACCTGCTAGGCAGCGTCGCGGGTGCGTTGCACGCCCAGCGCCGTGAATATGCGACAGCAGCGTAGGAGCCGAACCATTGGCGACACACCCAGTGCCCCGACGGTTTGGCCGTTGACGTTCCTGCCCTAGATGGCGCCTTGGATTTTTGTTGCGGGGAAGAAAAAGGAAGGAGCCTTGTCTGAGCGCAGCGAGTTTGGCTCCTTCCCCTCCCCGCGACATAAATTCAAGGGATGGGTCGCCATCTCGGGCGCGCCTTTCTTTGCTTACCTTTCTTTGGCAAGACAAAGAAAGTAAGTCGGCCCCGGCAGGGGACGAAACAAGGGATGGACCAACAACCTCAGTCCTTAATCCGAAACACCTCCACCCCCACCGACTCACAATCCGGATACACATCCGGCTTCTCCGTCGACACCCGCGCAGCCAGCACGTGCGGGTGCTTGAGCATGGCCGTCAGCACGTCATCACACAGCGTTTCCTGTAAGTGGATATGCCCTTGTGCCATACGGCGCGCCACGGTGTCGCGCATGAAGTCGTAATCCACCACCTCGTGCAGTTTGTCCTGCGTGGGCGACGAATACTCCAGCGGCACGTACAGCTCGATGTTGATCAGGACGCGCTGCTCGCCCTTCTTCTCGAAGTCGTGCACGCCGATGTTGATCTGCACCTCGTAGTTGCGCAGAAACATGCGGCGGCAGTTCGACAGGCGCGGGTGGGATAGCAGGGAAAGCATGGGAGGCGTCCGGGGAGAAAATTATTCAGTGAGGAACATCACGTCGCGGGCCAGCGGCATCAGGTGCTGGCCTCCGTCGACGAACAGCGTGGTGCCGGTCACGGCGCGGGCGGTGGCGAGATAGCACACCGCCTCGGCAATGTCTTCCGGCGTGGACGACTGGCCCAGCGGCGTCATCTGGTGCGCACGCGCAAACCCGCCTTGCGATTGGTCGCCCGACACCATGGTGATGCCCGGTGCCACGCCCACCACGCGCAGCGCCGGCGCAAGCGCTTGCGCCAACTGCATCGTGGCCGTCGACAGCGCCGCCTTCGACAGCGTGTACGAGAGGAAATCCGGGTTCAGGTTGTCGAGTTTCTGATCGAGCAGGTTGATGACCACGCCGCGCACAGCGTTATCGTCCGGCTGCGCTGCGACGAGCGCACGATGCAGCTCGCGCGCCAACAGCAGCGGCGCCGCCACGTTGGTACGCATGTGCGTATCGAGCGACGCATAACTGAAGCTGGTCGCCACGTCGTACTGGAACAGCGATGCGTTGTTGACCAGGCAGGTGGGCGTACCCAGTGCAGCGATGCAGTCGCCGATCAGACGGCCAGCAGCGGCTTCGTCCGACAGGTCCGCCTGCAGCACCGCGGCGCGCCGGCCCATGGCGATGATCTCGGCGGCCACGGCATCGGCCTCGGTGCGCGAGCGGTGGCAGTGCACGGCCACATCCCAGCCGTGACGTGCCAGGGCCAAAGCGATCACGCGGCCCACGCGGCGGGCGGCACCCGTCACCAGCGCAATGCGGGCTGGCGGGGTCGATGCGGCATTCGATTGAGTCGGCGTCTGCGCCATTGTTTACAATCCGGCGATGAGCAAAACCGTGAGTTTACCGCTTCCCAACGAGGCGGCGCAGGCGCAATCCGCGCACCTGTTCACCCTGATCGCCGACGCCATTGCAGCCGCCGGCGGCTGGCTTCCGTTCGACCGCTACATGGAACTGGCGCTGTACGTGCCGGGCCTGGGCTACTACAGCGGCGGCGCGGCCAAGTTCGGCCGCCGCGTGGAAGACGGCGGCGACTTCATCACCGCGCCCGAGCTGACGCCGTTCTTCGGCCGCACCGTGGCGCACCAGATCGCCCAGGTGCTGCAAACGCTGCCCGAGGGCCAGCGCCACGTGCTGGAATTCGGCGCCGGCACCGGCAAGCTGGCCGCCGACATCCTCACCGAACTCGATGCACTGGGCGTGCGGCCCGACAGCTACGGCATCGTCGAGCTGTCCGGTGAACTGCGCCAGCGCCAGCAGGAGCGCCTGACTGCCCTCGGCCCCGAGCTCGGGGCCCTCGCCCAGTGGCACGACACTTTGCCCGCGCCGTTTACCGGCGTGATGGTCGGCAACGAAGTGCTCGATGCGATGCCCGTGTCGCTGTGGGCGCGGCGTGGCGGCGTATGGCACCAGCGCGGCGTGGTCATGGATGCTGAGTATGGATTGCAATGGGAAGACCGTCTCGCCGATCCGTCTGAGGTACCCGCAAAGCTCGCCACCCTGCCCGGCACGGACGACTTCATCACCGAATCGCACGAAGCCGCCGAGGGCTTCATCCGCAGCACGGGCGCGGCGCTTGAGCGCGGCCTGCTGCTGCTGATCGACTACGGCTTCCCGGCGGCCGAGTACTACCACGCACATCGCGCCAACGGCACGCTGATGTGCCACTACCGCCAACACGCACACGACGACCCGTTCTGGCTGCCAGGCCTGCAGGACATCACCGCGCACGTCGATTTCTCGGGGATTGCCCAGGCGGGGCAGGAGGCTGGGCTCGAGCTGCTCGGCTACACCAGCCAGGCGCGCTTTCTGTTGAGCGCGGGCGTGGGCGAGTTGCTGATGACGCTCGATCCGTCTGACCCGATGCAGTTTCTGCCGGCGGCCAACGCCGTGCAGAAGCTGCTCTCGGAAGCGGAGATGGGCGAGCTGTTCAAGGCCATCGCGCTCGGCAAGGACATCGATGCAGCGCTGCCGCTGGCCGGCTTTGCGGATGCCGACCGCTCGAACCGCTTAGGCTGAGGCGACTTTCGCAGCCTGGGCTTCGATGGCACGCTCGTTCTGTTCGGCTTCGTAACGACCGATCGTGCCGCGCATCCACCACAACAACGCCAGACCGGGGAAGGCAAACGCGACCGTCATCAGGTAGAACGCGGGCCAGCCATAGGCCTCCACGAGGTAGCCCGAGGTCGGCCCGACGTACACGCGGCCGATGGAGGCCAGCGCCGACAGCAACGCATACTGCGTCGCCGAGAACGACCGGTTGCACAGCGCCATCAGCAGCGCCACAAACGCGGCCGTGCCCATGCCGCCGCAGATGTTCTCGATGCCGATGGCCACGGCCATTGTCCACAGGTGCTGCGGGGTGACGGCCAGTACCCAGTAGCCCAGGTTCGACACCGCCTGCAGCACTCCAAAGAGCAGCAGCGCGCGCACCAACCCCAGGCGCACCATCAGCGTGCCGCCGTACAGCGCGCCGACGATGGTGGCCGCCAGCCCCAGCGTCTTGTTGACGATGCCGACCTCCCCCGCCGAAAAGCCGACGCCGCGAATCAAAAACGTGGTCGACAGGCTGCCAGCAAATGCATCGCCGAGCTTGTAGAGCACGATCAGCGCGAGCAGCGCCCAAGCGCCACGGCGCGAGAAGAAATCCTTCAGCGGCCCGAGCACCGCTTCCTGCAACGTGCGCGGCGGGCGGGCCGATACCTCGGGCTCGGGCGACCACAGCGTCGTGAAGATGCCGAGCGCCATCAGCCCGGCCATCAGCAGGTACATGTTGCTCCAGCCCATCACCCGATCGGCCAGATACAGCGCCAGGCCGCCCGACACCAGCATCGCCAGCCGGTAGCCGAGCACTTTCACGGCAGCGCCGACGCCGCGCTCGCTCGTATGCAGCACATCGGTGCTGTACGCATCGAAGACGATGTCCTGCGAGGCCGACAGAAACGCCACCAGCACCGCCAGCCCGGCAAGCGTCCACAGCGCGGCGTGCGGCGGCGTGAAGGCCATGGCGGCAATCGACAGCACCAGCCCCGCCTGCGTGAGCACTAGCCAGCCGCGGCGACGCCCCATGAGCGGGGGCGTGAAGCGATCCATCAATGGCGCCCACAGGAACTTGAAGATGTATGCCTGCCCCACCAGCGAGAACAACCCGATGGTGCGGATGTCCAGCCCCTCCACCGTCATCCACGCCTGCAGCGTGCCGGAGGTGAGCGCCAACGGCAGCCCGGAAGCAAAACCCAGCATCAACATGGCACCGATGCGGCGGTTGCGGAATACGTCGAGGTAATCGTGGAAAGTCATTCGGCGGGCCTGAGGCAAAGGCGGGTGCTGGTGCGGATGCGGGTTGCCACGTAGCGTGGCACGAAGCGTTGGCCGATATTATGTCGCACGGATTCGGCCCCTCACCCATATGCCCCGCGTAACACGCTCCCTGCTGACTGCCATCGGCCTCGCGCTATCCACGTGGGCCACCGCCATGGACGGCCCGCTGCCCGTGCCCGCCGACGGTGTGAAGCTGGAAGCGCCGACCACCACGTCGCCCAACATCCGCCTCGTCATTCCGTCGGACGAAATCGAAAAACGCGCGCTGGCCGAGTACAGGCAGGTCGTCGACAACGCGGCAAAAGAAGGTGCGCTGGCCCCCGACAACGTGCCGGATCTGATTCGCATCCGCGCCATCATCAAGCGGCTGATTCCGCAAGCGCCGCGCTGGAACGCCGACGCCACGCACTGGCAGTGGGAGGTCAACCTGATCGGCGCCAACCAGGTCAACGCGTTCTGCATGCCCGGCGGCAAGATCGCCGTGTTCTCCGGGCTGCTCGAGCAATTCAAGCTGACGGACGACGAACTCGCCATGGCGCTGGGCCACGAGATCGCCCACGCGCTGCGCGAACATGCGCGCGCCCGAGCGGGCCAGCGTGAGATCACCAACCTGGGCGCCAATGTGATCTCACAGCTTTTCGGCTTCGGCAATCGGGGCGATACGGACCTGGGCGAAGGCGCCAAGATGCACCTGCTCGCCTTCTCGCGTGCCGAAGAAACGGAGGCCGACCTTGTCGGCATGGACATCGCCTCGCGCGCCGGCTACGACCCGCGTGCGGCGCTCACGCTGTGGCAGAAGATGGGCTCGATTGGCGGCGCGGAGCAGAAGCAGTTCCTGTCGACGCACCCGTCGGGGCGCACGCGCATGGTGGTGCTCTCGCGCCATCTGCCGGAAACACTGCCCCTGTTTGCCGATGCGCTGCACATGCCGATGGCGAAGCTGCCGGAATACCGGTCGAACATGCCGTATCTGGGCGCGGCGCCTATTGATAATGGCGACGAGGCGCCGATGCAACCAATGGTGCGGCGGTAACGGGCGCGCTGTCAGCGCCCGCGCGGCTGCAGAGGCGCTGCCGGAGCCGCGCTCGCGCGCCGCCCGTGTCGAGAGAGCGCCATCCCCGCCACCGTCGCGCCCAGGATCAGCAGCGCACCGGCCGTCTGCACCGGCGTAAACCATTCGCCCAGCACGAGCGCGCCAAGCACCGTGGCCGTCAGCGGACTCAGCAGCGAGAGGAAGGTCACGTCCGCGCCCAGCACACCAATGCCGCGCACCCACAGCCAGTAACCGAGCGCAGTGCCGATGGGCACCAGATACAGGAAACCGACGACATTGCGCGCCGTCAGCGCGGGCGGCAGGCCTTCCACGAGCAACGCCACCGGCAGCAGCACCAGCCCACCCAGCGCGAGTTGCCATGCCGCCAGCGCGAGCGGCGTACCGATGCGGCCCCAGCGCTCGATCAGCACCGTACCTGTTGCCATCGACAATGCGGCCGCCAGTGCAGCGGCCACCCCCACCGCATCCAGCTTGGCCTCCGGCCCGAGAATCAGCAAACCCACACCCAGCGAGCCCGCCAATGCGGCCGCAAGTTGCGCCGGCCGCGGCTTACGACGCAGCAGCGGCCACGCCAGCAGCCCCACCACCAGCGGCTGCGCCGACATGATCGTCGCGGCCACGCCGCCCGGCAGGCGCTGGGCCGCCACGAACAGCAGCGCGAAAAACACGCCAATGTTGGCTAGGCCGAGAAACATCAGCGGCAGCAGCTTGTCACGCGGCGGCAGGCCTGGGCCGAGCAACATCAACAGCACACCGGCCGGCAGCGCCCGCAGCGCGCCCACCAGCAGTGGATGGCCAACCGGCAGCGTCTGGGTGAAAACCAAGTAGGTGGTGCCCCACAAAATCGGCGCCAACGCAGTGACCAGCATGACAGCCAGGCGATTAGACGGCATAGTGCCCCCTTAAATATTTCGATATCGAAATAATTGGACAAACGAAATTACGCAGGAAACCGCCCACTGAACGCCAGTTCGTTGACAGGTCGACGCGGCGTCGGCCCCTCGTGCTCCTGCAAAGGCGCCGGCAGCGACGACAGCGTGCCGCGACGCCCGACTGCCACTGCAATCTCGATGTGAAAGCGTTCCGGCACGTGCAGCACGGTCCGCGCCCGGTCGTAGTCCACGCCGGCCATGGCGCGCGCGTGATAACCCAGGCTGACCGCTTGCAGCGCCAGTTGCGCCCACGCGGCACCCGCATCAAAGCTGTGGGTGCGCGACGGCACGGCGTCGGCCGCATCCCCAGGACGAACGAGCGTATCGGACAACACGAAGATCAGCGCCGAGGCATGCTGCGCCCAGTCGCCATTGAACGGGACGAGCAAATCCAGAAAGTCCGCCCAGTGCGCATCGTCGCGGCAGGCGTAGAGAAACCGCCACGGCTGATAGTTGTAAGCCGACGGCGCCCAACGCGCCGCCTCCAGAATACGCAGCAGATCGGCCTCGGGCATGGGCTGGCCATCGTAGGCGCGTGGCGACCAGCGCGCCAAAAAAAGGGGATCGATCGGATGATCGGCGAGTCGTTCGGTCATAAGTTTCTTCCGTGTGCCAGTGCGGCGCGACGTCAATTGCCCCGCATCGGCAAACCCGATACGATTTCAAGCATCTCGACATCAAGTAGTTTGACGTCGAAATACTAGAATGAGGTTTTCCATGCGTCAAGGCGATCCCGGCAATCCCCCATCCTCCCAAGGGGGACCCATCGACAACATCCTCGCGCAATGGCGGCGCGAGCGGCCGGACCTCGACCCGAGCCCGATGGCTGTCGTTGGCGAGGTCTGGCGCGCTGGCGAGCGGCTGCGGCAAGGCGTGGTCGCCAACGTGGCGAGCGCAGACCTGGACTTCGCCGGTTTTGATGTCCTGCTCACCCTGCGCCGCAACGGCCGCGCACAGGCGCTGTCGCCCTCCACGCTGGCCAAGGACATGATGCTATCCACCTCTGCCATGACCAATCGGCTGGACCGGCTGGAAAAACGCGGCTTGATCGCCCGCAAGACCGACCCGGAAGACCGACGCGGCTTGCAGATCATGCTGACGGATGCCGGTTTCGCGCTCGTCGATGGGTTGGTCGCCTCGCATGTGGAAACAGAAGAACGGATGCTCGCGGCGTTGAGCCAGGCGGAGCGGGCGATATTGCGGGAGTTGCTGGGGAAGATTGGCGGACCTGCCGACTAAGCGTTACGCCCGGTTCCATCAGCCGCAGCCAACGCGGCCCGCGCCTGCTCTGCCAGCGTCCCCGCGTACTCGATGTACTCCGCCTGCCGCTCGGCAGGCAGTTGCCGAAACCGCTCAAACCCCTCATAGCGAATCATCGTCAGCATCAAGCTGCATTGCGCCAGCGCGCTGACGGCCTGTGCGTGCGCATCGTGCTTCAGAGCGATACGGGAATCGGGGATGGAATGCGTCATCGTTCGGTCTCCAGTGCCACGGGGGAGGAACGCACCACCCGCACGTTGCATGCGGGTGGGCGAGCCAAGGCAGGCTGGAACACCGTCAGAGTTACCAAAGACCGGCACGGCCGAAGCCGTACCCGCCAAGGCCCGCCCGTAGGGCGAACGAAGGCGGAGCAAAAGCCGTGACCGGCCATTGCTCAGTAACTCTTGAACGGGGGTTCCAGCCCCGGTCGTCATTGTTTTGACGAACCGGGGGAGTGTAACGGCAGCCCCGACGACGCGGCAAACGGCGAATTCTGAATTTCAAACCGGCAGCAACCACAGAAGCCGCGAATCTTGGGTAACGCTCGTGCCCCGAAACGGGCAGCGTCGTATCATGGACAAAGCCACCGCCCGCTGGCGGTAGACTGCCAATCATCGAAGCATCTCAATCGAAGCATGGAAGCGAACCCGATCACCATTTCGCTGCAGGACGACTCGCCGGGCTACGAGGTCAGCCCAGCGCGCGTTCCTCTGGCAACGCTCGCCGCGTTTGCCAGCCAGGTCCGCGAGTTTCTCAAGGGCAGCGGAAGAGACGAAGACGCCGATGCAGCCGAAGTGGCGGTCGTCGATGGCTCGTTCGCCATCGAGGCGCGCAACCTCCGCTCCCAGAGCCTGATGCACGACCTGCAAGTGCTCTCTACAACATCCGATTTGGGCAAAATCGACCCGAAGCGCCGCGCCGTGATGCTGCAATGGCAGGCTTCTGCGTACAAGCGGACATCCGTGAAGGTGAATATCAAGACGCACGATGGCCTTGTCATTGCCATCTCGAACCAAACGAATTTTCGTGCCGAGGATGACCAACGCCTGGTCAATGTCGAACGCTATGTCCGGGGCGAAGTGGTCGACCTTGGTGGCATCACCCAGCCCAACGCGCACATCAAGCTACCGGACGGGAAAACCCTGGTCGTGCGTACCGATAGGGAACTGATCCGGTCCGAGACGGAAAACCATCTATACAAGCAGGTGCACCTGCGCATTCGCGCCAAGCTCGATCTCGAAACCGGCGAGTTGACCGACGCGCAACTGGTGGAGTTCGTCCACTACGCCCCCCGCTTCGACCAGCAAGCGTTTGACAGGCTCACCGCCCGCGGCGAAGAAGCCTGGAAGGATGTCGAGGACCCCGCCGCATGGGTACGGCATATCCGGGGGGCGTCCGATTGAATTCCGTCTTGCTGGATACCAGTTTTCTGATCTGCTTGAGCAGCCCCAGCCGACCCCACCATGACGTCGCAAAGCAATACTTCCAGCGATTCATCGCTGAGGAAGTGACGATGCATCTGTCGACCATCGTCGTCAGCGAATACGAAGTCCGGCAGCGGATTGGCGACCTAGCCCTCGCCAACTTCATCGTGCTGCCTTTCAACATTGACGATGCGATTGCGACGGCACGGGTCTTTGGCGTCATGCACGCCGCTCGACAGACTGGCGATGATCGGGATGCCGTGAAAGACGATGCAAAACTGCTGGGCCAGTGCGTTGTTGCCGGTATCACGCATTTTGCGACGGACGACGAGCCCTGTGCCCGACGTATCGCCGCCGCCCGCGCCAACGGCGCCATCGCCGGGCTGCCTCACGCCATCCGGCTGCACGAGCCGTTTTGGGACGGCTGGTTCTCCGAAGGCAATCAAGGGACTCTGTCGCTCTGAAACGCTGCAATGAAGGCGACGAGTGCCGACACCCCGCCACCCGTCATCCAGAACATGCCTGCGCCGTCAGCCAATCCGCAGCCTTTTGCCACACCAGCAACACCCCCGTAAGCAGACGGGTCGCGCACGCGGCCCTTCCTCATTACGATGGCTCCCCATGCACGCGAGGGGCGTGCCGTGTTGTGCCGAATGGGAGAAAGCCTTGAGCCTGGCCGTGCTGTGTGTACTGATGATCGTGGCGGCGGTGTGCGCGGCGCGCGGTCGACGTCGGGCTGCGCGCTCACTGGCGGCGGTGTCGGCCGTGCTGGTGGTGGCGATTGGCTGTGGGCCGGTGCCGGCGTGGCTGCTCGATTCGCTGGAAAAGCCGTTTGAAAACGAACCGACCCTGACCTGGGGCACGCGCAATGCCATCGTGCTGCTGGGCGCGGGCACATTCCGCATTGGCAAGACGGTGGAGCCCGGCGTTTTCTCATACCCACGCCTCGTCGAGGCCGCGCAGATCTACCAGGCCTGCAAGAAAACCAACGGCGATTGCAAGATCCTCGTGAGCGGCGGCGATGCCCGCCACCACGGCGAGCCCGAGGCCATCGTCTACCGTCGCGAACTCGTCGCCCTGGGCATCGACAGCGCCGACGTGCTCGTGGAACCGAAGAGCATGAACACATGGCAGAACGCGCAGTTCTCGCGCGCGGCGCTGGCGGACTATAAGCCGGAGCGCACCATGCTCGTCTCTTCGGCCATCCATTTGCGGCGCAGCCTGCTGTATTTCGCGCACTTTGGCATGTCGCCGACGCCCGTTCGCGCCGATGATCTCCAGGCCACGGCATCCCCCTTGCCGATGGCGTACAACTTTGCATTGACCGACTTCGCGTTGCACGAATGGATCGGCATTGCGCGCTACCACGTCTACAACGCGCTCGGCTGGAACCCAGCCCGCATCCACCCGGGCGACGCCTGAGCCCGCCGCCCCCCGGCCGGCGTTTTCGAACTGCCGCTCTAGTGCTTCCGGGGGGCAGCAAAAACCGCGCGCCAGCCTATACTTTGTGCATCGCAACATCCGAGTCTTGCAATGCGCCACCTCGGCCGTATTGACGCTCACCGCCTCATCACCATTGGCAAGCTTGCTTGCCACCACCCGCCCACCGGGCGCGGCCATCCCTGACGGGAATCGCTGACGATTCCTGCGCCAGCAAGCGGGCCGCTGCGTAAAGCAAATAAAGCAGCGCCCGCCCCGCCAGCCAACACCTCAGTAGCACACCAATAAGCAAGGGGAACCCTCATGCCTCAAGTCTCGGCAAGCAAACTGCCGGTCAAACTGCTCGCGTTCGTCTTCGGCGCCGTTGCGGCGCTGGTGATCGCGCGGACTTTCCTGCTGAACTGGCAGATCATTCCGCCCGGCTACACGGGCATCAAGATCAATCGGCTCGTCGATCGCGGCATCACGCGCGAGAACGTGGTCACCGGCTTCGTGTTCTACAACCCGGTGCAGACGGTCGTCATCCAGTACCCGACGTTCGTGCAGCGCGTGGTGTGGACGCAAGACGTGAATGAAGGCCGACCGATGAACGAGGAGCTGACCTTCAACACCAAGGACGCCGTGCCCGTGAATGTGGACGTGGCCGTCTCGTACCAGCTCGACCGCGACAAGGTGCCGGCGTTCTACACCAACTTCCGCGCCGACCATATCGAAAGCTTCACGCACGGCTATCTGCGCGACACGGCACGCAACGTGATCGTCGCCATCGGTTCGGAGTACAACTTCGACGACGTGAACGGCGCGAAGAAGGAAGAGTTTGTCGCGCGGCTGACCAACGAGTTGGACACACGCCTCACACCGCTGGGCGTGTCGATCAAGCAATTCGGGATCGTCGGTTCGCTGCGCCCGCCCCGTACGTTGCTCGACGCGGTGAGCGCCAAGACCAAGGCCATCCAAGACGCCATCCGCACCGAGAACGAAGTGCGTTCCGCCCAGGCCGAGGCCAAGAAGAAAGTGGCGATTGCCGAAGGCGAAGCCGCTGCCAACCGTGCACTGGCTTCATCGCTGGATGACCGCCTGCTCGCATGGGAACGTCTGAAGCTGGAGCGCGCCGCCATCGAGAAGTGGAACGGCGTGACGCCGAGTGTGATGGCGGGCGGCAATGGCGGCGGGATGCTGTTCAACATTCCGGCGGGGACGCAGGGCAAGTAAGCCCCAGCGTCAACGAGACCAAAGAAAAACGCGCCCCAAGGCGCGTTTTTCGTTTCGGCTCAAGCCGCGATCAGCTGGCGAAACCCGGAGCGGCTTCGCGCACGGCATGCTCGGCGCCGGCGGCGGGAATCTGCGCTTCCACCTGCAGGCTGGTCGCTTCATCCACGCCCAAGTGCACGTTCATGCATTGCACGGCTGCACCGGCTGCGCCCTTGCCCAGGTTGTCCAGGCGGGCGGTGACGACCATGCGCTCGTCCGAGCCGAACACGAACAGGTCGGCACGGTTGGTGTCGTTGGCGCCCTGCACGTCGAAGAAGCCGTTGTCGAGCGTCGCGACGTTGTCGGCCGGGGCCACGCGGATGAACTGCTCGCCCTGGTAGTAATCGGCGAAGACCTTGGCGATGTCCGCCGGGCTCGCCTTGCGTGCCAGGTGCTGCGGGTGCAGGCCGATCGTCACGGCCAGGCCCTTGAGGAAGTTGCCGACCACCGGTGTGAAGATCGGCGGCAGGCTCAGCTTGCTCTGCACGCGCATCTCCGGCAGATGCTTGTGTGCCAGCGCCAGCGCGTACGGGCGCGGGCTGTCGAGCTTCGGGTTATTGGCGGCGAGGTAGTCGGCAATCATCTGCTTGCCGCCGCCGCTGTAGCCCGTGAGCGAGAACGCGGTGACCGGATAGTCAGCCGGGACGATGCCCGCTTCCACCAGCGGACGCATCAGCAGCACGAAGGCGCTGGCGTGGCAGCCCGGCACGGCGATGCGCTTGGTGTTGCGCAGGCGCTCGCGCTGGCCTTTGTTCAGCTCGGGCAGGCCGTAGACCCAGCTATCGTCCGTGCGGAACGCGGTGCTGGCGTCGATGATGCAGGTGTTCGGGTTGTTGACCAGCGAGACGGCCTCGCGCGAGGCGACGTCCGGCAGGCACAGGAACGCGACATCGGCGGCATTCAGGAATTTGGCGCGCTCGGCCGAATCCTTGCGCTTGTCTTCGGCGATGCGCAACAGCTCGATATCGTCGCGTTGCGACAGATAGTCGAGCAGTCGAAGGCCGGTGGTGCCTTCCTGACCGTCGACGAAAACCTTGAATGCCATGGCGATCTCGCTTGAAAACTGTGAGTAGAAATCACGCGCCAGCCCCTGCCGGCGCGTGAGTTTTGCATTGTAGCGGCTGACGGAGAAATTTCTGCGGCAGCGCAACAACGTGACGCTTGTGCCGCTTACCAGTGCACGGGCGCGTCGTAATCGACGGTGAGCGGGGCGTGATCGCTGAACTTGATGTCCTTGAACACCGACGTGCGGCGCGCCGTGGCGGCAATGCCCGGCGTGGCAATCTGGTAATCGATCCGCCACCCAACGTTCTTTGCGTACGCCTGGCCGCGGTTGCTCCACCATGTGTACTGCTCGGGGCGCTGGTCCAGCGTGCGGAACACGTCCACATAGCCGACCTCGTCGAAGAGCTTGGTCAGCCACGCGCGCTCTTCGGGCAGGCAGCCGGAGTTCTTCTGGTTGCCCTTCCAGTTCTTGATGTCGATTTCCTTGTGGACGATGTTGACGTCGCCACACAGCACGACCTCGCGGCCCTTTTCGTGGCGCAGGTCTTTCAGGTGCGCCATGAACAAGTCCATGAAACGGTACTTGGCCTGCTGGCGCTCTTCGCCGCTGGAGCCCGATGGCACATAGACCGAGATGATCGACAGCTTGCCGTAGCGGGCCTCGACGTAGCGGCCTTCGGCGTCGAATTCACCGTTATCGAAACCGATGATGACCTCGTCCGGCTTGTGGCGCGTGTAAAGGCCTGCGCCGCTGTAGCCCTTCTTCACCGCGTGCTGGAACACGCCGTGGTAGCCGTGCGGCGCCAGAAATTCGGGCGTCATGTCGTCTTGCGCGCATTTCAGTTCCTGCACGCAGACGAAATCGGCGTCCTGCTTGCCCATCCAATCGAAAAAGCCTTTGCTGGAGGCAGAGCGAACGCCGTTGAGGTTGGCGGAAATGATGCGTAACATGGCGGGACTTTTTTGCAGACCAGAGAAAAAAGATGAGCCAAAACAGCGAGTTGCGCCAATCCTTCATCCGCTTTGCGGTGGAAGCCGGCGTGCTGTCGTTCGGGGAATTCGTGACCAAGGCGGGGCGGACGTCGCCCTATTTCTTCAACGCCGGCAAGTTCGCAGACGGCGCCCTGCTGGGCCAAGTCGCGCAATTCTATGCGAAAACCCTGCTGGACTCGGGCGTGGAGTTCGACATGCTGTTCGGGCCGGCGTACAAGGGCATCACGCTGGCATCGGCCACGGCCGTGGCGCTGGCGGGGTTGGGCCGCAACGTGGGCTTTGCGTACAACCGTAAGGAAGCCAAGGACCACGGTGAAGGCGGCAGCCTGGTCGGCGCCAAGCTGGGCGGGCGCGTGGTGATCGTGGACGACGTGATTTCTGCGGGCACGTCGGTGCGCGAGTCGGTGGAATTGATTCGTGCTGCTGGGGCGACGCCGGCTGCGGTGCTGATCCTGATGGACCGGATGGAGCGCAGCGGTAACGCTGTGGATATCGGCGAGCGCTCTGCGGTGCAGGATGTGCAGGCTCAGTATGGGATGCCTGTTGTGTCCATCGCTAACCTGGATGACTTGCTGGGGTATCTGGATAACGCTGGCGACCCGGCGCTGGCTGGGTATCGGGAGAAGGCTGCGGCTTACCGCGATAAGTACGGCGTTAGCGCAATCTGATTCTGCGTGCGCGATAAAAAAACCCGGTGAAGGATCTCACCGGGTTTTTTTCTATCCAACCGGCTATTCGATCCTCAACCCCGCAACCTCGGGATTCCCCACCGGATACTTCGGCTTCATCGCCTCCAGCGTCTGCAGCAGAATCTCCGCCACCATCAGGTTCCGGTGGGTCTTGGAGTTGGCGGGAATCACGTACCACGGCGCATGTGGTGTGGCGGTGGCGTTGATGGCGTCTTCATACGCGCTCTGGTAATCGTCCCAGAGTTCGCGCTCCGAAATATCGGACGGATCGAACTTCCAGTGCTTGTCGGGGTTATCAACGCGCCCCTGCAGCCGCGCCCGCTGCTCGTCTTTCGAGATGTGCAGGAAGCATTTGATGATCGTTGTGCCGGTGTCGGCCAGCATCTGCTCGAACGCGTTGATGTGGCCGTAGCGGCGCTTGCACTCTGCAGCGTTGATCATGCCGTGCACGCGCGTGATGAGCACATCCTCGTAGTGGCTGCGGTTGAAGATGACGATCTCACCGCTCCCGGGCGTTTGCGCGTGCACGCGCCAAAGATAATCGTGTGCCAGTTCCTGCGGCGTCGGCGCCTTGAAGCCGACCACGCGCAGGCCGAGCGGATCCATCTCGCGGAACACGCTGCGCACGGTGCCGTCCTTGCCGGAGGTGTCCATGCCCTGCAGGACCACCAGCACCTTGCGGCGGTGCTCGGCGTAGAGAACGTCCTGCAGCGTGTCGAGCCGGGGCCCAATCTCGGCGAGCCGCTCCAAGTCGCCAGCCTTGCTGCCAGTGGACAATGGCTTGGCGGCGGCATCCGACTTGGCAATCTTGAACTTGCTGCTGCCGTCGTACCGCCAGCCGTCGATCAGGGTCTTGCCGTTCGATGCCATGGAGTCTCCTTATTGTTCTCGTGGATGCGCGTGTACGCCGCTCAATGCGCGGCGGTGAGCTTCAGTGCGTCCAGATCCAGTGTGCCCTCAAAGACAGTGGTGGCAGGGCCCGTCATCATCACGGGCTCGCCCTCGCCGGCCCAGGCGATGGTCAGGTCACCGCCATGCGTGGCCACCTTGACCGGCGAATCGATCAGGCCACGGCGAATGCCGGCCACCACGGCCGCGCAGGCACCGGTGCCGCAAGCCAGCGTCTCGCCCGCGCCGCGCTCGTACACGCGCAGGCGCACGGAATGGCGATCAACGATCTGCATGAAACCCGCGTTCACGCGACGCGGAAACACGGCGTGCGATTCGATCAATGGGCCGTCTTCCAGCACCGGGAAGGCCTCGGTATCGTCCACTACCTGCACCGCATGCGGGTTGCCCATCGACACGGTCGACAACCACTCGGTGCGGCCATTGATCTGCAGGGCGTGGAGCGTGTCGTCGCCTTCGGTGCGCGTGGGCAAGCCATCTGGCACGAACGGCAGACGCGCGGCCTCGAACACGGGCGCGCCCATGTCGACGGTGACCTGGCCATCATCCTGCATCGTCAACGTGGCGATGCCGTTCATGACTTCCACACGCACGGTGCGCTTGTCGGTCAACCCGCGGTCGGTGACGAACTTGACGAAGCAGCGCGCGCCGTTGCCGCAGTGCTCCACCTCGCCGCCGTCGTGGTTGAAGATCCGATAGCGGAAATCGACGTCGGGCCGCGTCGAGCGCTCGACCAGCAGGAGCTGGTCTGCCCCCACGCCAAAGTGGCGGTCGGCGATGGCTGCCCATTGTTCGGGCGTGAAGTCGATCGGGGTCTGGATGCCGTCGAGCACGACAAAGTCGTTACCCGCGCCGTGCATCTTGGTGAAGTGGAGTTTCATGGCGTGCCGCGCGACTGCGGCGATGGACGTTCAGAAAACGTCCATTGTAGAGCGAGCCTGTGCCGCTCGCCCTCTCCTGCCCTGCGCGTCAGTAGATGCCCGGCATGCCCTGGGGCCGGTGCTTGAAGCGCTTGTGCACCCAGTAGTACTCGGTGATGCGCGGGCGGATGGCGTCTTCAAAGAAGGCGTTCATGCGGCGCGTATCGGCAGTCAGGTCGCCGGTGGGGTAGTTCTCCCACGCGGGCAGGATGCGCAGCGCGTAGCCTTCGTAGTTCGGCAGGATCTCGGTGTACATCGGCACGACCTTGGCGCCGGTCATCGACGCCATGCGCGGGATGGCGTTGAGCGTGAGTGCGGGCACGCCAAAGAACGGCACGAACTCCGAGTCGCGCTCGCCGAAATCCATGTCGGAGATGAGCTGCAGCGCCTCGCCGCGCTTGATGGTGCGCATGATCTGGCGGATGTTCTCGTTACGCGAGACCATGGTCGCGCCAAAGCGGCTGCGCAGCGCCTTGATGGCATCGTCCAGCGCCGGGTTGGCCATGCGCGTGTACAGCGAGCAGCCCGCGTTGCCGACGTTCTTGCGCAGGTAATCCGTCAGCGCCAGTGCGCCGATCTCCACGCCCGATAAGTGCAGCGTCACCAGGATGTGCGGCTGGCCGTGCAGCGCCGGCAGGTTGGCCTGGTCATCGATCTTCACCACACGGTTCAGGCGCTTCTCCGAGGCAAACCACGCAAACGAGCGCTCGGCAAAACTGCGAAAGACCTTGCGGAAGACCTCGTGCGCCATGGCCTCGCGCTCGGTGTCGGATTTCTCAGGAAAGCACGCCTTCAGGTTGGCCAGCACCACGCGGCGGCGGCCATTCGGGATGCGGTACAGCAGCCCGCCCAGCCCCTCGCCAAAACGCGCGACAACACCGTACGGGAAGAAAGACAGCAGCCACAGAAAGCCGAGTCCGAGTTTGGCGGAGAAACGTTCCATAAAGGCAGCGGTGTCAGGCGGCGGGCGGCGCGTCCGCGCCCTTGGGGCGCTTGTAGCGGTTATAGCCCCACAGATATTGCGTGGGCGCCACGGCAATCAACTGTTCAATGGCGGCATTGATGCGGGTAGCGGCCTGCGTTGCGTCTTCGGGCAAATCGCCGATGTCGTGCACGTGCAGGCGATAGCCACCGCCGCGCGGCAGGCGCTCGGCAAACAATGCGACGACGTGCGCGCCCGTCAACCGATGCAGGCGGTGCACCAGCGTCATCGTATAGGCGGGCTTGCCGAAGAACGGCGCCCAGACGCCTTCGCCGGCGGTGGGGGTCTGGTCGGGCAGGATGCCGACGGCCTCGCCGCGCTTGAGTGCGCGCACCAGCATGCGCACGCCACGCGGGTCGGCCGGCGCCATGGACATGTTCGGTCCCGCGCGCATGGCTTCAATCCAGCCGCGCAGGCTGGCCTTGCGCGGCGGCTTGAACAGCGAGGTGACGGGATGCTCACGTGCGTAGGCCTGCGGCAGCACTTCAAAGCAGCCCAGATGCGGCGTCAGGAAGATCAGGCCGCGCCCATCGGCAAGCGCACGCTCGATGATCGTCCGGCAAACGTCGAACAGGTGCGGGGCGACGTCCGCCCCGTTCTTGCGCACCCAGAAATACGGCATCTCGAACACCATGCGGCCGGCGGAGCGGCCCGCCTCCTTGAGCATGGCGGGCGTGGCATCGGGATAAGCGTGGCGGAAGTTGGCGATGAGCCGGTCGTGATAGCGGCCGGGCACCTTGGCCGCCAGCGCCCCCAGCCAGCCGCCCAGCGCCTGCAGCGCGGATAGGGGCAAGCGTGAAAACAGCCAGAACAGGAAGGTCATGCGTGCGGTCGCAGCAATGTGTTGGTCGCAGTCGACAGAGGAGCAGGGTCTTGGCAGGCCGTGCTGCGGCCCCAAAAAGTGCCGCGTATAATAGCGCGATTCGCCGAGTTAACTGACAACTTGCGGGGCGAATCCTTGTCGGGTCACAAACCTGGGCAAGGTTACTAAATACCGCTAAAGCGTCGCCGGCCGTGGCTCAAACGGATGGCGCGTAATAGCAAGTTCGCCATTCTGGAGCTTACAGCCGTGTCAAACGACTTCCTCTTCACCTCGGAATCCGTCTCCGAGGGCCATCCCGACAAGGTCGCCGACCAGATTTCTGACGCTATCCTGGACGCTATCCTCGCCCAGGACAAATATGCCCGCGTCGCTGCAGAAACGCTGTGCAACACCGGTCTGGTGGTGCTCGCGGGTGAAATCACCACGACGGCCAATGTGGATTACATCCACGTTGCGCGCGAAACCATCAAGCGCATCGGCTACGACAACACCGACTACGGCATCGACTACAAGGGCTGTGCCGTGCTCGTCGCTTACGACAAGCAATCGCCCGACATCGCCCAGGGCGTCGACCGCGCCTCGGACGACTATCTGAACCAGGGCGCCGGCGACCAGGGCCTGATGTTCGGCTACGCGTGCGATGAAACGCCCGAGCTGATGCCCTTCCCGATCTACTACGCACACCGTCTGGTCGAGCGCCAGTCGCAACTGCGCCGCGACGGCCGCCTGCCGTGGCTGCGCCCGGACGCCAAGTCCCAAGTGACGGTGCGCTATGTGGACGGCAAGCCGCACAGCGTGGACACCGTGGTGCTGTCGACCCAGCACGCGCCGGAAATGTCGCAAGAGGCCATCCGCGAAGCCGTGATCGAAGAGATCATCAAGCCGGTGCTGCCCTCGCACATGCTGGCGGATACGAAGTATCTGGTGAACCCGACTGGCCGCTTCGTCATCGGCGGCCCGCAAGGCGACTGCGGCCTGACCGGCCGCAAGATCATCGTCGATACGTACGGCGGTGCAGCCCCGCACGGCGGCGGCGCATTCTCGGGCAAGGACCCGTCGAAGGTGGACCGCTCGGCCGCGTACGCCGCACGCTACGTGGCCAAGAATGTGGTGGCCGCCGGTCTGGCGCGCCAGTGCCAGGTGCAGGTCAGCTACGCAATTGGCGTGGCGCGCCCGATCAACATCACCGTGTACACGGAAGGCACGGGCGTGATCCCGGATGACCAGATCGCCAAGCTCGTGCACGAGCACTTCGACCTGCGTCCGAAGGGCATCGTGCAGATGCTCGACCTGCTGCGCCCGGTCTATGAAAAGACCGCCGCGTACGGCCACTTCGGCCGCGAAGAGCCGGAGTTCAGCTGGGAAGCCACCGACAAGGCCTTGCTGCTGCGTGAAGCGGCCGGCCTGGCGGGTGAGCCGGCCAAGGCATTCGCCTGAGCCTGCGTTGCTGCAAAAACGAAACCGCCCTTCGGGGCGGTTTTTTTGTCTACGAGAAAGAGAAAGGCCGCCGCGAAGCGCGGCCCCTCTTACTACGAGCGCACTGCTATTGCTTGGCAACTGCGGCACGGAACGCAGCATCGTCAAGCAAGGTACCGACGAGCTTGCGATACAGCGCCTCGTACTGGCCCGCTGCAAGCGGAATCGCGGAAACGCCCACGAAGGGAGAATCCCACGACGCCTCGCTGCGCAGAGCACGGTCGTAGCGCACCGTACCGGCCCGCGTGACGACAAACCGCGCAGCGAGCGCCGCTTTGCCCGTGCCCACAGGCGCCTCAACCGTACTGTCGAGCAGCGTACCGGTAATCACCGCGTCGGCCTTGGCATCCAGCAAACCGGCGGATTGCAACTCAACCCGCAACGTTTCGCGCAGGTATTGGGCAAACGAGCCCTCCACCGGCGAGCGCACCATGTTGCTGCGAATGCTGACGCCCTTGTCGATGCTGGCCGACTGCCCTGCATCGAGCGTGAACTTGCCCACATCAACAGGCCCGATGGTTGGGCTGCCGCCACGCACCTTCGCAGCATTCTCAATGGTGGGCTTGGGCGGGTTCATCGGCATTTCCGCGCAACCGGCCAGCAAAGAGGCGGCGACCAACAAGCCCAACAACAACGCGCGCACCGCGCCCGAATCAATTGAATGCCGGGTCATAGGACAGATCCTTCAGCGCGTTGCTCAGCACATCACGTGTCATCTGGTTGACGGCTTCCAGCATCGAAGCGGACTTCTGCACGCCTGCGGGCGGGTTCGCGTTCCCCACGGTGGTGTGGATGGCGTGACGGGCGGTTTTGACGATTGGGGTCGCCTGACCTGCCGGCAGATAGCTCACTGTGCAGATGTAGCCATCGGTAACGGCACTGCCGGCCAAACCAAACGTGAGCCCCGTAACGAAGCCCTTGCCAGCGGCGTTCTCTGTCAACGGCACATTATTCAGCGTGACGTTGAGCATGCCGACGTTTGGCGCCGGATCAGTCGCGACCTTGGAGAACAGGCCCGTATCCGTCACCTCCTTGGTCACGGCGTCCTTCAACAGCGTGGTGGCGCGCGGGTTGGGCACACCCTTGGTCTGGAACTCAAAGACCAATTGCACTGGCTTCGGCTCAGCGGCCTTCTTCATCTGCGACACCGGTACTTCCTTGGTGGCGGTGTCGACATAGACGCTGGCGCAGCCGGTCAGCAAAGCCGCGCCGGCCAGTGCCGTTGACATGACAATGCGGCGGATGAAAGCTCCGCCCCCCAATTGGCGATTGTTATTTTGCATACCCTGATTCTTGTGTTGTCGGTTTGGATGCACCGGCTCGGGGCAAACTATCCTCGCCCATCCCCCGGCAAATGACGCGCCACTGGAGCGCTTCAGAATGCTATCAGGGGTGACGCAGAGGTCTCACAATTTTGAAGAAATGCAACACGAGCGACGAGGGTCTTGCCGGGATGCCATTGAGCAATCCCAGTCAGGCGCGCACGAGAGCACCTCGCTACCGTATCGCCACCCAGGAGCCCATCCCAATTGACGACCACCACCACCCACTACCTCGCCCGCATGCGCGCCGTACTGGCGCATATCGACGCGCACCTGGAAGACGCGCTCGACGTGGAACAGTTGGCGGAGGTGGCCGCGTTCTCGAAGTACCACTTCCACCGCCAGTTCACGCTGCTGTTTGGCATGAATGTCGGGCGCTACGTGCAGTTGCTACGCCTGAAGCGCGCTGCGCATCAGCTTGCGTATCGCGACGCTGCGCGCATCACCGACATTGCGTTGGCATGCGGGTACGAGGCGCCGGAAGCCTTCACGCGCGCGTTCCGCAAGCAGGCGGGGCAATCGCCGACGGATTTTCGGGACACGCCGCAATGGGGCACCTGGGCTGCCGATCTACACGCGCTACGCGCCCTCAGGAGCCAACACATGCCCACACAACCGCAAGCCCGATCCGTCGACATCGTTGAACGCGAAGACGTGCCTGTCGCCACCATCGAACATCATGGCGACCCGGCGCGCCTCGGCCAGACTATCCGCACGTTCATCGCCTGGCGCCGCGAGCACCGGCTGCACCCCAGCGTTTCAGCCACGTACAACATCGTCTACAACAACCCCGACGACGTGCCGCCCGACGCGTTTCGCATGGACATTTGCGCGGCGACCCGCGATGCGATTGCGCCGAATGCGGCAGGCGTGGTGCCGAAGACGCTAGCCGGCGGGCGCTACGCCGTGCTACGTCACATCGGCTCCGACGACACGCTCGACCAGAGCGTCGCGTATCTGTACGTCGAGTGGCTGCCCGCCAGCGGCGAGGCGTTGCGCGACGCGCCGCTGCTGTTCCAGCGCGTGCGCTTCTACCCCGACGTGCCGGAGCACGAGGCCGTGACGGACGTGCTGCTGCCGCTCAGGTGAATGATCAGGCGTCCAGGTGGATCTGGACGCCGCTGGCCGTGTAGATGGCCGTGGCCTTGAAGCCGTCTACCACCACCGAAGAGAACTGGCGGTTGCTGCCCGCGCCATCCACCACGGCAATCGTGTCGCCCACCTTCGGCGTGTAGCCGTTCACGAACGTCACGTGCAGTGTGCCGCCGGCGATGGTGGTGAGGCCGGCCACGCTGAGCTTGCCCTGGCCGTTCGGGCCGATGGCGAGGTTCAGCGTCGTGCCCTGAAGCTGCGTGAACCTGCCGGCAATGGCCACTGCCGCCGGCGCATTAACGGCCAGCGTGCCGGCACCCAGGTACACATCGCCCGTACCGAGTGCGTTGGCTGAATCAGCTTCCAACACACCCCCGGCGATTTGCGTGCCGCCGGTGTAGGTGTTGGCGCCCGCCAGGCGCAGCGTGCCGGTGCCTTGTAGCGTGAGCTTGCCCGCGCCGGAGATGGCATTGCGCCAGGTGTCCGCCGCGTTGAAGCCGCCCTGGCTGGCATCCATCGACACGACCACGTTGCCGTTGAAGGCGCCATAACCATCGGCCGCAGCAAACAGGTTCAGGCGGCCCCAGCCTTCGGCATCGTCGAGCACGGGGTAACCGGAGGCCAGCTCCGTGGTCTTGAGCACCACGCGGCGCTGGTCGGCACTCAGGTACGGGAAGCGCGTTTCCAGCAGCACCTCGGCGCCCTTGGGCACCACGGGCGCCAGCGCCGCGCTGTTGATCTGCGTAAAGCCAAACGTCATACGGCGCGTGAAGTTGGCCTGGTTGGTGGCGTAGTCGGCAAAGCGGTCGGTGGACAGCGTGCCCGACTGCGCAAGCGCGGGGAAGCTCTTGGCGTCGGTGCCGGTCTGCGCCATCAGCGCGGTGTGCGCTTGCGTAAAGGCGGTGGACTTGAGCGTGGCGTTGGCCGGGTCGTTCAAGTTGGCGGCCACGGCGGCAATGCCGAGCATGCGCCCGGACATCACGTCCAGCGGTGAATGCATGCCGGCCAGGATGCGGTTCTCGCCCAGTTCCGTGCCGCGCGTGAGCATCTGCTGGAAGCGCTCGGGCACCAGGTACGCCATCGCCACCGCATCGCGCATGGCTTCGGCGGAGTGGCCGCTGATGAAGCCGCCGTCGGTACTGGGGGTCGCACTTTCCGCCGGCACCAGGGCCGGCACGACCGCCACGCTGCTGCTCCAACGGTACGGGCGCGCATATTTGTAGAAGCGCTTGGCCGGCTCGGTGGAGGCGTTGTTGCCCATCGTGTTGATCAGGTCGACCACCTTGCCGAAGGTGGCATTGCCGCCGGAGGTGCCCACGCCCGTGTTGTTGCCACTGTCGTTGTAGAGCACGGTGGTGGCATCGGCCGGCACGGTGGTGATACTGGTGGTCTGCTGCGTGAGCGTGCGCCACGCAGTGGTGAGCGGGCCCATGCCGTCGGTCACGCTGTAGCCCTTGCCGCGGCGGTCATCAAAGTAGGCGGCATCGGCCTGGGCCGGCGTGCGATTGGTGGTGGCATTCACCACGTATTGAATGTTGGCGTTCAATACCGGCAGATTGAGCTGCGTGCCGCCCGCCGTGCCGTCGTTAGGCAGGCCCGTCCAGGTAGATGCCACCACCGCCGGGAACGACCCATTAGCCGGCGCCGACACACCCGCATCGACGATTTCCGTCAGCGGCTGCCAGAGATCCAGAAAGCGCGTGAACAGGCGCACGCCGGCATTGGTGCCGAGCGTGGCGTAACGCGCATCGCCGCGCTGATTGGTGGCGATGTTGTCGACAAACGCCGGCACGCCGCTGACCACGGCCGCCGTATCGACAAAGCCGGGGTCGGCCGGCGGTGCCGGAATGGCCTGCGTGGTGGCCACCGGTGCGGTGGCGGTGTCATCGCCGCCGCCACACGCGGTCAGGGCAAGCGCGCCGAACAGGGCGACGAGGCTGGCGCAAACGCGCGGGCGGGCAAGAAGCGGGCGGGTCAAAGCAGACATGGGCAGGCGGGCGGAAGCCCGTAGAGGCGCTGGAAAAGCCCAGCAGTCTCGGCCTGCGCCATGACATTTGCGTGACGGTTACGTTACAGAACGCAAACGGTTGCGCCCCACATTTGGGCACGTTGGGCAGGCGTGTCGTGGGCAGTGCCGCGCCCTGCCGTTATGTCACGGCGTGATAGAATTCGCGCCACAATTTTTGACTCTGGTGAAGCCTCAGCCGTGTTCGCGGGCAATCGCCGTCCGTCGACATGTCCGCCCCACCGCTCCAACGCTCCGCCCTGCGTCGCTGGCTCCACAGCTTTGTCCCGGCCCCTGTCACCGTTCGCCGGCGCGAGCGCGTGCGCTCTGCCGTGGGCGCGTTTGTCGGCATTCTGTTGACCGGCACGATGATGAAGCTGGTGCCGGGCGCATCAACGCTGATCCCGCTGCTCGTGGCACCCATGGGCGCGTCGGCCGTGCTGCTGTTTGCGGTGCCGGCCAGTCCGCTGGCACAGCCGTGGTCGATCATCGGGGGCAACCTGGTGGCGGCCACGGTGGGCGTGACGTGCGCGCTGCTGGTGCCAGACCCGGTGCTGGCCTCTGCGCTGGCCGTGTCGATTGCCATTGCCGGCATGTTTGCGTTGCGATGCGCGCACCCACCATCGGGCGCGGTGGCGTTGACGGCGGTGATTGGCGGCCCGGCCGTGCATGCGCTGGGGTATCGCTTTGTGGCTGAGCCGATCCTGATCCAATCGGCGTTGCTGTTGGTGGGCGCGCTGGTGTACCACGCCGCCACAGGCCACCGGTATCCGCACGCACAGCGCCTGCCAGCCGCCGAACGCCCACCCACCACTGCCGGCTTCACGCGCGCCGACATCGTCGCGGCGCTGCGCCGCCAGAGCGAGCTGCTCGACATCGACCCCGAAGACATCGAAGCCATGCTGCGTGAAATGCAGTTGCAGGCTTACACACGCACCTTTCAGGCGCTCACCTGCGCGGACATCATGTCGCAGCCGGTGATTGCCGCCACGCCGGCCACGTCGATCCCGCGGGCGCTGCAACTGCTGCGTCAGCACAGCATCAAGGCGCTGCCGGTGGTGGATGCCGGGCACCGCGTCATCGGCATCGTCACGCGTGCGGATTTGCTCGGCCTGAGCCCGCGCGACCTGCGCCAGACGCTGCGCCACTGGTTCAGCATCGGCGCACTCACCCCGCCGCGCGTGGCCGACCACATGAAGACGCATGTGCAGACCATTGCCGCTACTGCGCCCATGTCAGACCTGGTGCCGCTGTTTGCCAGCGCGGGGCACCACCACATTCCCGTGATCGACGCCAACGGCCAGTTGGCCGGCATCATCACGGAATCGGACCTGGTGGGCGGGCTGTACCGCCAGGCCACGATCGAACCGCAAGCAGCCTGAGCGACTGCCTTCGCACCTGACGGTCGATGCCGCTCTGCGTCGATCAGGCCGCGTCCATCGGCAGCGAGCGGAACACCTCAAGCTGCTCCGCTGCCGTGGCATACGCCACCAGGCGCGGATAGTCCGCCGCCGGCACGCGATCCGGCACCATCAGCTGGATAAAGCTCCACGCCACGGCCACCGTCACGCCGGCCTGCGTGAGCGCGCCGGCCTCGATGGGCAGCGGCATCTCTTTCCACTCGGTTTCCAGCGCATCCACCGCCGCCAGCAACTGGCCCTGCACGCGGTCGACCCACGGTGCGTGCACCTTCTCCGCCGGCCGCAGGTTGTGCTCGTAGACGATCTGCACGGCTTTCTCGCACGCTGCCAGTGCCAGACCGATCGCACGCAATTCACGTTGACGGGCGGCAATCGATGCGGGCAACAGGCTGCGCCCGGCCAGCGCCTCGGCGTAATCGACGATGAGCGTGGAATCCATCAGCACCGTGCCGTCGTCGCACACCAGCGTGGGCGCCTTCACCACCGGGTTGATGGCCTGGAACTGCTCGAAATGCCGGAAGACCGACACCGACGCGTGCTCGAACGGCAGGCCGAGCAGCTTGAGCGAAATGGCGGTACGGCGCACGTAGGGGGAATCAAGCATGCCGATCAGCTTCATGGGGTCTCCTGGGTTGGCATAGATAGCGCGGGTGGCTGGACGCCCATGATAAGCAGCGGCGCTGGCGCGTCTAAGCGGTTTCCATCCAAAATCAGGGTTCCTTGCCGATGATTCATCGGTCACATCCTCCCGCTACCCAGACCCGCCATGCCCCTGGACAAGAAAGACTGGCTGATCCTCGAAGCCCTGCAGACCGACGCCCGCCAGAGCCTGGCCGCACTGGGCAAGCGCATCGGCCTGTCCCAGCCGGCCATGAGCGAGCGCGTGCGCAAGCTGGAAGACGCCGGCGTAATCGAAGGCTACGGCGCACGCGTCAACCTGCGCAGCATCGGCATCGGGCTGCAGGCCTACATCCATATCGAGACCACCCACGCGCATATCCGCAAGTACCTCAAGCTGTTTGAAGAGATGCCGGAGGTGCTGGAAGCCAGCCGCGTGACGGGGCAACATTGCTTTATCGTGCGCTGCGCGATTGCCGAGCCCGGCGATCTGGAACGCGTGGTCGACAGCCTGGCCATGCATGGCTCGGTGACGACCTCGCTGGTGCTGTCCAATCCGGTGGCCAAGGCGGTGACGGTGGGCGCAGCCAGAAGACCGGACAACACCAACGCGGTATGACGATCGCCCGTCACAAACGCCGTCCCCATCCGTCTAGGGAATAGATCCCTAGACGACACCGCCCACAGGCCATGACCACCATCAAGCGCACCCAGATCGGCACGGACAGCGAAGACACCGCTTTCACCACGGCCCGCCCCCGCCTGTTTGCCATTGCCTACCGCATGCTCGGCACCCGCGCCGACGCCGAAGACGTGCTGCAAGACGCCTGGATGCGCTGGCACCAAGCTGACCAAGCCGCGTTGCAATCCGCCGAGGCGTGGCTGGTGACCGTGGTCACGCGCCTGTCCATCGACCGCCTGCGCGCCGCCAAGGCCGAGCGCGAAGCGTATGTGGGCTGGTGGCTGCCCGAACCGCTGGTGGAGGTCGAATCCAACACGCCCACACCCGAGACCGCCGTGGAGCTGGCGGGCGATTTGTCGATGGCACTGCTGTGGGTGCTGGAGCGCCTGTCGCCTGAGGAGCGGGCGGCGTTTCTGATGCGCCAGGTGTTCGACCAGGACTACGCAGAGATCGCCGCACTGCTGGGCAAGACCGAAGCCGCGTGCCGGCAGATGGTGCACCGCGCCGCCGAACGCGTGCAGCAGGAGCGCCCGCGCTTTGATGTGTCGCACGATGCGCACCGCGATTTGCTCGCGCGCTTTGCCGAAGCCTCGCGCACCGGACAGCGCGACGCCATCCGCGCCCTGCTGGCGGACGACGCACAACTGGTGGGCGACGGCGGCGGCAAGGTGCCCTCGTTCACACGCATCATTCAAGACGCCGCGCAGATCACCAAGATCTACTGCGAACTCGTCCAGCACATGGGCGAGGTGCGCTACCAGCACGCGCGCGTCAATGGCGAGCCCGGTCTGCTGCGCTATGTGAATGGCACGCTGGAATCGGCGCAGTCGTTCGTGATCGAAGACGGACGCATCGTGGCCATCTACGTGGTGCGCAACCCGGACAAGCTCGCCCACATCGGCAGCGGCGCGTAAAAACAAAAAATTTTTGGCCGGGCTGTCACAACGCGGCCACGCCGGGCGTCTTGAGAGTATGGAGCGACGCTGCACGCCACCTATGCAACGTGTGCAATCGCTCCGGATATCCCACCCTTCCCAAGGAGCTCATCATGTCGCACGCCCCGCGCATCGCTTATTACCAACTGGCCCCGAAGGCCTTCAACGGTCTGCTGAACCTGTCGAACAACCTGCGCAAGGATCTGCTCGGCGCGCGCCTCGTCGACCTCGTCTTACTGCGCGTGTCGCAAATCAACGGCTGCGCGTACTGCATCGACATGCACTGGCGCGACCTGATCAAGATGGGCGAAGACCCGCGCCACCTGAACGCCGTGGCCGGCTGGCGCGAGGCGCCGTTCTTTACCGAGCGAGAACGCGCCGCCCTGCGCTGGGCGGAACTCGTCACCAACACCCCGCACAGCGATGCGAGCGACGAGGAATTCGCACAACTGCGCGCGCACTTCAGCGATGAAGAGATTGCCGAACTGAGCTTCGTGATCGTCGTCATCAACAGCTGGAACCTGCTCAACGTGAGCCTGCGCAACCCCGTGCCGCTCAAGACACCGGCTGCCGAGGCGGCATGAGCCGGCCCACGTAGGCGCAGTGCGTACACAGGCAAACGATGTCGTTGCAACGGCAGTGAACGACGTCGCCACCGGCGGCCGCCGTTGGCTGCCGCATGAAGCGGTGCACGCTGCATGTCGGTATCCATGAGGCCGAGGGCTTTGTCCGTCAATTGGCCTATGTCGGCATAGGGGGCGGAGTTTCTATCCTTCCGGAAAACGCGGGCCACGCTCGCGCCAATCCAGAACGGGGGGGAAATCATGGCCGAGTCGTCTATCGCCCAAGCGCAGCACAACACTTGCACGCAAGCACGACCAACGCCTGCACCCATTCCCCCGCATCGACATGGCGCCGCACTCGCGATGGCCGCCGCGCTGTCGCTGGGGCTCGCGGCGTGTGGCGGCGGCGAGGATGCGGTCACCAGCACCACGCCGCCCTCCACCAACATCACACCGACACCAACGCCGACGCCAACCCCCGCGCCAGCGCCATCCCCGTCACCCGCCCCTGCACCCGCACCGACCTACACCGTGGGCGGCACGGTCAGCGGCCTGGCCACCGGCACCTCAGTCACGCTGCTTAACAACGGCGGCGATGCCGTCACCGTCAACGCAGATGGCAGCTTCCAATTTGCGACCGCGCTGGCGCAGGGCGCGCCGTACGCGGCCACTGTCGGCACGCGGCCTTCCGGGGAGAACTGCACCGTGACCAACGGCAGCGGCACGGTGGCCACCGCCAACGTCACCACCATTGCCGTCTCATGTGCGCCGCGCCCGCTGTTTGCGTATGCCGTCAACTCCAGCGATGGCACGGTCTCCGCGTTTGCGCTGGACCTGACCACCGGCATGCCCACCTCCATCGGCGCAACGCCGGTGCAGGTTGGGCAAGGGCCGCTGTCGCTCACCATCGACCCGGCCGGCAAGTATGTGTACGTGGCCAATGCGGCCGACAACACCATCACCACGCTGTCGATCAACGCTGACACCGGCCTGTTGACCGTGGTCGGCGCGCCCACCACCACGGGCATCCAGCCCTACAGCATTGCGCGCGCGCCCAGCGGCAAGTTTGCGTACACAGCCAACTTTGGCGACAACACGCTGTCGGCATTCTCGGTGGATACCGGCACCGGCGCACTCACGGCGCTAACGCCCATCACGGCGGGTAGCAACCCCTACGACATCAAGCTCAACAGCGCTGGCACCTTCGCCTACGTGGTGAATGCCGACACCGCCAACCCCACCGGCACCGTCATGGCGTTTGCCGTCAATGGCAGCACCGGCGCGCTTACGCCGGTGGGCAGCGCCCTCACCGCCGGCAGCGTGCCGCAGTTCATCGCTCTGAGCCCCAACGGCAGCTATGCCTACGTGGCCAACAGTGGAGACAACACACTCGGCGTGTACAGCATCAACAGCACCACGGGCGCACTCACCGCTTCGGGGGCGGCCGTGCCCGCTGGCACCAACCCGTACGGCATGGCCATCGCGCCATCGGGCGGCTTCCTGTATGTGGCCAACGTGCTGGGCAACTCCGTTGACGTCTTCAGCATCAACCCCGCCAACGGCGCACTCACGAAGGTCGACACCACGGCTACGGGCCTCAACCCCGTCAGCGTCGTGCTCAACTTTGCGGGCACCTTTGCCTACGTGGTCACCGCTAGCGACAACACCGTCACCGCATACAGCATCGACGGCACCACGGGCAAGCTGACGGCCGTGCCGAGCGGCACCGCAGGCACCGGCAACATCCCGCGCGGAATGGCGGTAGTGGCCGTGCCCTGAGGCAACCGAAACCAAACCGCAGATGTGCAAAGCCCCTCGACATGGCGAGGGGCTTTTCCGTTGAACGCAGGGCGGTGGGTGCCATCAATCCAGAATCACACCCCGGCGCGCATGCGCAGGCGGCAGCAAACTCGGCTCCCCCACCATGTCGCGCACGGCATCTTCGATGGTGTGGGAAAGCGCATTGAGCGCGAGGTCGTTGTCTTCCGTGCCGAACGGGTCTTCCAGCTGCGAGGCGATGGCCTCGTGCGCCATGAAGGTGTACGCCACAAACACCGAGAACACCGGCGTGAAATTGCCGATGCTTTCCACCAGCCCGAAGGGCAGTGCCGCGCAGAAGAAGTACACCGTGCGGTGGATCATCACGGAATACGCGAAGGGCAATGGCGTGCTGGCAATGCGCTCGCATCCGCCGATGGCGTTGGAGAGTTCGTTCAGGTTGCGGTCAAACGCCAGCGCCGCCCAGTCGCCGATCGTCTTGTCATGCGTGCGCTGGCCCACCCATTCCCCCAGCCACTGCAGGAGGATGGCAGGCCGGTAGCGCGCCGCCATCACGCGCGCAAGTAGCGGGGCCGGCAGACGAGCGGCCAGGTCTTCGCGCGGATCGGTATGGCGCAATTGGTGGCGCAGCGCATGCGGCAGCGCGCCAAGCACGCGCACGAATTCGTGCACATCAGTGTCGGCCACACTGTTGCTCTGCTCACTGCGACACGGCAAGGTTGTCGCCTGCCGCGTGAGCGAGCGCGCATCGTTGAGCACCTGCCCCCAGAGCTTGCGTGCCTCCCAGTAGCGGTCGTAACTGGCGTTGTTGCGAAAGCCCAGAAACACGGCCAGCGCAATGCCGATGAGCGAGAACGGCGTGGTGCTGAGGTTCACGCGGATGGGCAGCCAATGCGCATGCACCGCCAGCGCCACCATCGATATACCGAAGATGAGGAACAAGCGTGGCAGCAACTGCGGCAACACCGAGCCGCGCCACGCAAGCAGCATGCGGAACCAGTGCAGGTGGGGGCGAACGACCATGAGGCAGACGCGAGCGCGTGTCAGGTGGGGTGCGGAATTATCGCAGACACCCCGGGGGCCCACCGCCCAACGGCACATTGCCTGACGGTGCCGGCTGCCTACGCGAACCGAATTACCCCGTACCGGCACGCGTTATTGCCTCTTTCTTGTTGAGCTGATTTTCATCAGCGCAAAAAACCCACAAAAAAAGAATGGGAGGAGAAAAATAAACTCCCTCCAAAAATACAAACGCAAATCGGCATAAAACGGATTCCCCCGTTTTATGCCGATTTGCGTGCGGAGCCCGAAAGCCCCACATTGCTCAACCCGGATTAAACCGTGGTGTAAGCGCCCTTTGTCCAGCCGTTGCCATCCCAGCACCACTCCGTGGTGTTGGTGCCGGTGGTGGCATACACGCGGATGTGGATGGCGCTGCCAACCAGCCAGCTGGTAACGGACACGTTATCGCCGGGCTCGGCGAACGCGCCCGTGTACCAGCCTTTCCCGTCCCAGCAACGCTCGGTGATCTTGCCGCCGTTAGCCGTGTAGACGCGGATGGAAGGCACCGTGCCCCACGAAGTTGCGGCAGTCTGAACGTTCGACATGTTTTATCTCCATATGAAGTGAACGAGCTGGATCATTCTTTGATTCCAGTCTCAGCCAATCAATGCGGCATATTGTGTTGCCGCATTAACGACACCCCGGGTTCAGGGCTTCGCTAGCATAAGCAAATAAAATTCGTGCCGCCGCTGAGAGTTACGAATAGCAGATGGAGAGAAAATTTACTGAACAGATTACCGATTTTCCGCACACCACCATTTTATTGACCGTATCCACAAAATAACCGTAGCGCCACTGGCGTGGGTTATCAGGAACGGTCTACACCGAAATGGCTGCAAGTGGTGGCATAGATGTGGCCCGCCGCGGCGCGGGTATGCGCCTGCGGCGGTGCATAACGCGCGGGCGGGCTTACTGCACCGCGCCGATGAACGCGGCCAGCTCTGCCGTCTTGGGGCTGGCAAACACTTCCTTGGCGGGGCCGCGTTCATGGATCAGCCCCTGGTGCATGAACACGAGCTGATCGCCCACATCGCGCGCAAAGCGCATCTCATGCGTGACCATGATCAGCGTCATGCCTTCGGCCGCGAGTTGCTTCACCACGGCCAGCACCTCGTTCACCAGCTCCGGATCCAACGCGGAGGTGATCTCGTCGCACAGCAGCACCTTCGGCTGCATGGCCAGCGCGCGCGCAATGGCCACGCGCTGCTGCTGCCCGCCGCTGAGCTGATCGGGGTACGCATCGAACTTATCGGCCAGGCCCACCTTGGCCATCATCTGGCGCGCGAGGTCATTGGCATCGGCCTTCTTCATGCCCTTGACCACCACGGGCGACAGCGCCACGTTTTCGCCCGCTGTGAGGTGCGGAAACAGGTTGAACTGCTGGAACACCATGCCCACGTTCAGGCGCAGCGCGCGCAGTTGCGCGGGCGTGGCCTGTGAGCCCTTGAGCACCGCGTTGTCGACCACGATCTGGCCGTCGTCGATAGCCTCCAGCCCGTTGATGGACCGCAGCAGCGTGCTCTTGCCCGAGCCGCTGCGCCCGATGATGGCGACCACCTGGCCGCTTTCGACGCGCAGGTCCACGCCCTTGAGCACATGGTTGTTGCCGTAATGCTTGTGTACGGCGCACAGATCAACGAGCGGCATAGAGCTTCTTTTCCAGATGAGAGGCACAGAGCGACAGCGGCCAGCACAGCGCGAAGTACGCCAGCGCCACCAGCCCATAGATAAGGAACGGCTGGAACGTGGCATTGGCCAGCACCGAGCCCAGCTTGGACAGATCTTCAAACCCGATGATGGACGCCACCGCCGTGCCCTTGACGATCTGCACGGAGAACCCCACCGTGGGCGCAATCGACAGGCGCACCGCCTGCGGTAACACCACATGCCGCATCTGCTGGAAGTAGCCCATCGCCAGGCTGGAAGACGCCTCCCACTGCCCACGGGGGATGGCCTCCACGCAGCCGCGCCACACCTCGGCCAGGTAGGCACTGGTGTACAGCGTCAGGCCGATGGCGGCCGCCGTCCACGGCGACATCTCGAACCCCGCCATCGACGCCCCAAAGAACACGATGAACATCTGCATGAGCAGCGGCGTGTTCTGGAAGAGCTGGATGTACGCCTTGCTCACCCGCTGCAGGCCTGCGTTGCGCCCCACGCGGGCAAACAGCACCACCAGGCCCGCCGTGCCGCCCAGCACAAAGGCCATGAGCGACAGCATGAGCGTGGCAAGCAGCCCTTCCCCCAGCTTGAGGAGAATGGGCAACAGAGGGATGTCGGCGATCATGCAGTGGTCTCCGCAGGCGTGGGGGTAACCGCGCGTGCAGCAGCCGATGCCGCCGGCGCACGGCGCCCGACAACAAAGCGCTGCCCCACCCAGGCCAGCAACTGACGCAGCAACAGCGCCAGGGCAAAGTACAGCGCCGTCACCACCAGATAGGTTTCAAACGCGCGGAAGTTGCGCGACTGGATGAAGTTGGCCGCAAAGGTCAGATCCTGCGCGGCAATCTGCGAGACCACCGACGTGCCCAGCATCACGATTACGATCTGGCTGCTCAGCGCAGGCCACACCTTCTGCAACGCAGGCCGCAGCACCACGTGCCGGAAGATCGCCCAGCGGCTCATCGCCAGCGCGTTGGCCGCTTCCAACTGGCCGCGCGGCGTTTCCTGAATACCTGCACGCACGATCTCGGTGATGTACGCGCCGAGGTTGACGACCGCCGTGAGCAACGCCGCCTGCCATTCGTTGATCTGCACACCCAGCGAGGGCAAACCGAAGAACACGAACATCAGCTGCACCAGGAACGGCGTATTGCGGATGGCCTCCACATACACCTTGAACAGCGCGTTGAACGGCGCGATGCGCCAGGCGCGGCACACGCCCCCGGCGATGCCGATGGCGCCGCCCGCCACCGCGCCCGCCGCCGTGAGCGCGAGCGTAAACGCCGCGCCCTGCGCGAGCTGGCCGCTGTAACCGAAGACAGCGCCAAAGTCGAATTGATAAGCCATGGAGGTCATCCGTGGCCCGGCACACCTAAGCGCGCGCCGGGCCTGTGTTGCGAAGGCGTGCGTGTGCTTACAGCTTTGCCGGCAGCGGCATCTTGATCCAGCGCTGCGACAAGTCGTTCAGGCGCCCATCTGTCTTCAGCTTGGTGATCACGGCGTTCACCTTGTCGAGCAGCGCGGGCTCGCCCTTGGCCACGCCCACATAGCAAGGCGTGTCTTCCACGGGGAACTTCAGGTCGAGCTGGCGCAGCTTCGTGCGCTCGTTCACCGCATTGGCCACGATGTTGCCCACCGTCACCAGCTGCACCTGACCGATCAGGTAGCTCTGCGCGGTGGCGTTGTTGTCTTCATAGCGCTTGATAGTGGCCGACGCCGGCGCCACGGCCGAGAGGGCCAGGTCTTCCGTCGAGCCGCGCGTCACGCCGATCGTCTTGCCGGCCAGGTCGGCTGGCGCCTTGATCGACACATCCTTCGGGCCGTACACGCTCTTGGGGAACGGCGCATATGCCTGCGTGAAGTCGATCACCTTCGCGCGCTCGGCGTTCTTACCCAGGCTGGAGATGACGACATCCACCTTGCCCGTGGTCAGAAACGGAATGCGGTTGGTGCTGGTGACGGGTACGAGCTCGGCCTTCACGCCCAGCTCCTTGGCGACGAGGTTGGCCATGTCGATGTCATAGCCCTGCAGCTTGAGATCCGGACCCAGCGAGCCGAACGGCGGGAAGTCGTTCGGAATCGCCACGCGGATCACGCCGGCTTTCTGGATGTTGGCCAGCGTGTCGGCATGGGCCGCACGGCCCGGCAACAGCGCAACCACCGCGCTGGCTGCCATGACGGCGTAGACGAAGGTGCGGCGCGAAGTGTTGCCCAAGGTGTGGCCCAGGGCGTGGCGGACAGTGATGCGGGTCATTCAAGAACTCCTTCAGAAATCGAGACGAGGCGAAAGGAAACGGGTTCGGGTTGCATGGGTTCGGATGCGGCGGGCGGGGCATTCAGGTCGATCCCGCTGCGGCGCGCGGCCGATAGAAGATGGGCGCGCATGGCGTCTGCACTGGCGGCGGCATCGCCCGCCGCAATGGCCTGCACGATGGCGTCGTGCTCGTGCGCGGGGTGGTCGTCTGCGCCATTGCGGGCAAAGGGCAGGCGCAGGCTGTGGCCGATGGCGTGCTCCAACTGGGCCGCCATCGCCATCAAACCCGGGTTGCCCGACTGCTGCGCCAGCAGCAGGTGGAAGTGCAAGTCCGCCTCGGCCGCGCTCAGCAGGTCATTGCGCGCCAGCGCGTGCGCCAGCTGCTGCTGCAGCCATTGCAGGTGACGCAGCCCGGCGGCATGCATGCGCGCAGCGGCCAGCGCCGTCCAACCGGGTTCCAGCACCAGGCGCAGCTCAATCAACTGACGCGGAGACAGCGTGCCCAGCGCCGGCGTGGCAAACGGGCGATGCATGCGCTCGGCACTGGCCTGCGGCCCGCGCACCACCACGCCCCGGCTGGGCAGGATGTCCACCAAGCCCAGCGTCTCCAGCACCGTCAGCGCCTCGCGCAACGACGCGCGGCTCACGCCCAGGCTGGCCGCCAGCTCACGCTGCGGCGGCAGGCGGCTGCCACTGGGGTAATCGCCGCACAAGATGCCTTGCTGGAGTGTTTGTGCAACGGAGGATGGAATGCTGTGCATGGGCCGACATGGAGAAAGACACGGTCGTGGTCTGACCGGTCGCCCACCGCTTATGCGAGTTTTGTGCCATGCAGCAATGCGTGGCGTTTTGTGCGGGTTGGCGCGGGGTTGATTGCCTGGGCCGCGCCCTTGCGCATGCGGGATGGGGCGCTGACGGCCTTGAGTTGGTGCGCGGCGCACCGGTTTGGAACATGCGGTCCATTGGGGAAGCGTGCCCCCGTCTCGCCATGCACCAGCGGCAGAACCGCGGGGCTATATTGCTCACCACAAACGTGACCGCGATAGGCGAGATAGACAACCGAGGCGCATGGCGACGACTCCAATCTTTTACCCTTACAGCCCACAGCCGCATCGCGGCATCGCGCAATCAACGCCAGTCGCGAGCGACGTCATCAAATTGGCAATCGACGCCGAAGAGGCGCGAGCGTGGTTCTTCGAAACGCACGCTTGCCAACGTCTGCGGGAACTGTTTCCGGCGGCGATCGCGTTTTTGATTCAGGACGACTACCTGGGTGACAAGCACAAGGCGTCGATCGAGCAGGCGTTGGCACCGGCAACGGTGGCTTGGCTCCCCGGCTATCGACTGGATGGCCGCCACGGCCGTTGAGCCGAGCGGCTGCCCCTACCGCGCCCACGCGCGGCAATGCTCCAGATACTGCCGTTCGTGCAGGCCGATCAAATCGACAATCGACGTCCAGAGCCAGAACGGCGCGTCGATGGATTTGCCGTGCCGCGCTTTCAGATCACGGCGCCACGCCTGTGCGACATCGCGCGGCATCTGCTGCCCATGCGCCAGGCCAACCACGTGGCCGAGGTAAGTCGCCAGCGATACGGCGTCTCGGGTGCCCAGGGTTTCAACGTCGAGCTTGAGGTCTTGCGGCAACAGCTCGCGCACGAAGAAGCTCGTGCCCAGCATGCGGACCCACGCCATGCGGTTGCCCAGCTCGGGGCAGACGTGGCGCGCGCCCGTGACCACGCGTTCACCGTTGTGCCGGGGCATGTCTACCCCCGGTGCGCGCGGTGCGGCGGGGGCCACGGCCTCTTTGAAATCGAGCAGGCGATACGGGCGTTCGGCACACCCCTTTGCCGACAGCAACACCGCGTAGCGCCGCTTGCCGAGCGAACTGCAGCCCTTGACCCAATAAGCCGCGTCGACGACTTCCGCGTCGTCCCGATGACTGCCGTAGAGATGGCCGACCAACTCCAGCAGCCCGGGCTGCTGCGTCAGTTGCTTCAGTTCGCGCTGCTCCTCGCGCGCCAGCGGCCAGAAGCGCTTGCCCAGCGGGATGGCGGGGGACTCGTCCTCCAGACGATCGCGGGCGAGTTGCTTCCACGTGCGGGCCGTGGCGGCCTTCATGGCGGTATGCACGGCGGAGGGCCGCTCGGGCAGCACCATGGCACCGTCCGGGTTGATGCCGTCGAGGTAACCCGTCATCAGGCCTTCCACCATGCGCGCGGTGACGATGCCGGGCAGGTCTGAGCCGCGCGCCGCAGTGGCGAGCGAAACGCCCAGCCGAATGAGGTCGTGCGCCGGGTTGCCGATGACCGTCTGGTCAAAATCGCGAATCTGGATGCTCGTGCTGCCCCGCATGTCGCCAATGGGGCCGAGGTTGCCGACATGGCAGTCGCCGCAAATCCAGATGTCGGGCCCCTCGGGCAGCAGTTGCGGCTGCACGGTGGCCAGCCACGCATAGAACTTCTCGGTACTGCCGCGCACGTAGGCGTGCACGGACTTGGCCATCTTCGCCTGGCGCAGGCGCATGAGCACGGTGCCGCGGTCTTTGGGCTTGACGGCTTTTGCGGAGGTTTTTTGTTTGGCCATGCCGGCCTCCTGTTTTGGGGGCACAACGGTGCACGTTGATCTGCTCATGCCCTAGCAGCAAAGGGGCCTGCAAGGTGCCTGGCGCCGACGCCACCCAGATATTCAAGAACTCTCACCAACCCCGCGCTTGCCTTGACGCGCGCAGAGGCGACATGGGATACCGCGTGTGCAACACGGCGCACCCCACTTTCGTAGGGGGTCCTGCCGTATCCACCCATCCCAAAAAATGAGCTCAGCAATGTCGTCGACGTGGAAAAAAACAAGCGCACCGCGCGCGCGCAGCATGGTGATTGGTCTGCTGAGCCTGTGGCTGGCGGCTTGCGGCGGCGGCGCGTCCGACACGCCTGCCGACGCCTCCACGTCCGCAACGACTGCACCCGTGTCTGCGTCCAACCCTGGGGAGCGCCCCCCGCCGTCGCCGGCGCCCACCCCCGGGTCAAGCCCCGCCGCTCCGACGCCAACGCCAACCCCGGCGCCGACTCCAACGCCGACACCCACGCCGACGCCGGCGCCCGCTCCAACGCCAACCCCGGCACCGAGCCCCACGCCCGCCGCAACGATCAGCTGGGCCACCCCCGCATCCATCGGATGGGGCACGGCGCTCAGCACGGCGCAGCTGAACGCCACGGCCAATGTGCCCGGCACCTTCGTCTATTCGCCGGCGGTTGGAACCAAGCTTGAGGTCGGCACGCAAACGCTGTCGGCCACCTTCACGCCACAGGACACGACCAAGTACGCCGCCGCCACCGCCGTGCGGGCGCTGACCGTCAACAAGGCCGAGCCGCCGGTGCGATGGGACCTGCCTGCCGCCGTGCTGCAGGGTTCTGCCCTCACGCCTGCGCAGGTCAGCACAGTGCCCTATGCGCTGTATGGCATTCAGGGCACGGTTGACCTGGCTTCTTACACAGCGGACGGCGCGCCCCTGAGTGCCACCACAACCAGCGCGGCCGGCAGCGTCATCCTGCAGGCCACGTTTGTGCCGAGGGACAGCGCACACTACCGGTCAGCCCTGGTCAGCACCGCACTGACCATCAAGCCCGCCGCCACCGCCGCAGCCATCAACTTTGGCAGCGCGAAACAAACCATCCAGGGGTTCGGCGGCTCGGCGGCCTGGTACTACGGCAAGATGGCGGACGACCGCGTGAACGCGCTGTTCGGCACCAGCCTGACCGACAGCCTTGGGCTGTCCATCCTGCGGCTGCGCATTGCGCCCGCCGAGTGGAACACCGCCACCCAGACGGCCGACACCACCCAATGGACCGCCGAGCTGGCGAACGGCGCCGCCGCCCAGGCACGCGGCGCCCTCGTCTTTGCCACGCCGTGGACGCCCCCGGCCAGCATGAAGATCGTCAACACCGACCGCACGAACCCGCTCTACAGCGGGCGCCTGAACCCAGCGCGTTACGCCGACTACGCCAAGTACCTGAACAGCTACATCCGGTACGCCGCCACCCGCAACGTGCAGCTCTACGCCGTGTCCTTGCAGAACGAGCCGGACTTTGACCCGCAGACGTATGAATCCTGCCTCTGGAACGCCGACGAAATGACCGCCTGGGCCGCCGGCCATGGCGCAGAGGCCGTTGCCGGCACCACGGCCAAGCTGATGGCGCCGGAATCGTTCTACTTTTCGCAGGCCACCGTCGACACGCTGCTGGGCGACGCCAATGCCGCCGGCAACCTCTCCATCATCGGCGGCCACCTGTACGGCGGCGCGCCCGCCTACCCGGCCTCGGCCCGCAAGCTGGGCAAGGACGTGTGGATGACCGAACACTTCCTGGATTCCGTCAACAAAGCCGACACCAAGACCGCCTGGCAGACCAGCATCGACGATGCCATCGCCATTGCGAAGGAAATCCACGACGGCCTGACGCTGGGGCAGTACAACGCGTACGTGTATTGGTGGCTGGTCAACTCCAACGATGCCAAACCCACCGGCCTGATCGGCTCGGACAACAAACCCACCTACTTCGGCATCGGCCTGAAGCACTTCTCGTACTTCATCCGCCCCGGCTACGTGCGCTACGACACCACCGTCTTGCCGCAGAAGGGCGTGCGTGTGTCCGCGTTCGGCACGCCTACGGGCGCGGGCAACGGCAAGGCCGTGGTGGTGCTGGTGAATGAGAACGCCACGGACGTCACGCTCACCGCCTCGATCAACCCTGCGGGCCGTGCGTTGACCAGCCTGACGCCGTACCTCACCAACGCCACTGCCACGTTCGCGCAGCAGCCGGCGATTGGCGTGAGCGGGAATACGTTCACCGTGACGTTGCCGGCTAAGAGCATTACGACGTTGGTGAACTAAGCGCCGCTATTGCGGCATCGGGCCTCGGCCGCCTTGGCGCGGCCGTCATAGCCATGTTGCGACCACTCTTTCCCATCACTGGCCAGCGCGCCCGTGCAGCCAACGGCGTGCCCTGGACAACCAGCCCGTGGGTGGCGGCTCGGCCTGAGGCGTCTGCGCAGGCCCAACCGCTTGATTGCTCATGCAGATCTCCAACGCGCCACGCGCCTTCAGCGTACGCAACAGCAAGCGCGCCTCTTCGAGCTCAAGTTCACCGCTATGGATCAGCTCGTCCAGGCTGACAGCGCGCGCGGCCATGTCCTCCATCGCCACGCGAAAGCGCTGTGCCATGAAGCGCGCGTCCAGCGTGACCGGCTTCAGCAAGCGGTACGTGGGCTTGTCGTTCGTGGCGATATCGGCGTCGGTACGGATGAACGGGGCATCGCTGACGTCGGGAGCGTAGGTAGCGTCGGTCGGCTGCCTGCGACTGTCCATCAACCGCAGCGCAATCAGGTCCAGCGCACCCCAGAGCATGGGCGTACTGAAGGCGCGTGGCAGATTGAACACGTCATCGCCAGACACGTCGGGCGCGGGTTGACCCAGCCATAGCTTGAAGGGCGCCGCCGTGCGCACGTCGGCTTGCTCGCCCTCCAGCACCAGCACGTCGGCCTGGTGCGGCGCGACTTCATCCCATTGATAGAGCGAGCGTGCTGCGATCGCCCGGATGCTGGTACGCACCCGGTGCTGCTGGCGCTCATCGAGATACTCCAACGAAATGCGGCCACGCCGGTTGTCCACCAGCCGTACCGCAGGTGGCGTATGAGACTGCATGCGGCTTCCCCTTCATCACAAAGCAAAGGCCACTGACCGTGCAGGGCCGACACAGTGCCGAGGGATTTCCCCACACCTAGGGCGAACTGGCGATGACCCGTTCATGCCAGCCCGCGCACTGCGCTTTTTATTGTCGGCTGCGCAGGGCTTGCGCCTGACACGCCGTATCAGGCCGGAAGCTACCATCCGCACGCGCGCCATCCGCGTGCCTGAGAAAAGTTGAGCATCGGTGCGGTGGCCAAGCCCATGTGAGGTGAACCGTGGTTCAACGCGCCGCAGGCAGCACGAACTTGCTCATCAACTGGAAAGGCAGCGCCGCTTTCGGCGAGTTGTAGTTGCCACCGGTAAAGACCGCCACCAGATCCAGCTCCGGTACGACAAAGACGTCTTGCCCTCCGTTGCCCGAGGCATAAACGATCTGTACGTGTCTGCCCTGGTACGGCGCCAATGCGCGCCACCACAGGTACCCATAAGACTTGCGGCTCTTGTCGATGAGCGTGTGCTCGCTGGTCGCTTGCTCGATCCATGCGCGAGACACGAGCTGCTTTCCATTCCACATGCCCCCTTGGAGTATCAACTGGCCGATCTTCGCCAGATCGCGCGGGCGCAAAGCCAAGTGCCCGCCCGTATCCGTTTGACGGTGCGCATCAAAATCGGCCCAGCGCGCATTCGATATACCCAAGGGGCCGAACAACACCTCGTTGGCAAAGGCGGGGACAGGCTGTTTGCTGGCTTCGGCCACGACCCGGCCCAGAGTGACCACGCCGCCAGTGCAATAGTGCGTTGCGGTTCCGGCCGGGGCGGCGACGGGCAACTCCAGAAAGTACCGAACCCAGTCGCGCTCCTGGTACATGCGGTCTTCTTGCCCTGGCGAAGTGGGGTCGCGGTCGTCACAGGCCAGACCGCTACGCATCGTCAGCAGATGCTCCAACGTGATGCCGTGTGCAAGCGCAGGGGCATGTGGATATGCCGCCTCGAGGTATGTGCCGAGCGGCTCGTTCACCCCTTTGACGATGTGTTTGTCGATGGCGATGCCTACCAGCAAAGCGGTGATGCTCTTCGTGGCGGAGCGCAAGTCCTGCTGGGCGTCCTGGTCGTAGCCATTCCAGTACACCTCCTGCACCAGCTTTCCGTGTCGCACAACAAGCATGCTGTGCAAGCCATGCTCGGCGGGCGGCGGCAAGGTCGCAACCGCCTGCTGCAGCAGAGCGCCGTCCATCGAGACTTCAGCGGGCGTGGCAGTGATCCAAGGTTGCGTGTCTGGCCCAGACACGCGAGCGACGGGCTTTGGTGCGGAACACCCGCACAGGAGATAGACCAATAGCAGCGGAATCCAGTGCTTGAACATGCGTTGCCTGAAGGTGAAGAAGACCACCGGCAGCATAAGCCATGGTGCTCGCCAAAAACCGTTGACCTTGTCACGGTGACAAGGTGTCCACTGCCGGGTGAGGAGGCGTTCATGACCCATCACACATTGACCCAAGCGCTAGCGCACCCGGACGCTTCACGGCGCCTTTCGGCTGCGCTGGGTGCCGGCATGGCACCCGACCCGGGCGATATCGTGCCGCTGGTGGAGCGTTGCCGCGCCGAGCCGGATTTCTTCGTTCGCGACATGCTCACCTGGGCACTGACCCGGCATGCGCAGGATCTGACCGTGCCGTTGCTGCTTGACGAGCTGCGCTCACCGCTGGCGCAAGCGCGTAGCCAGGCGCTGCACACGCTCTCAAAGATCGGCGACCCGGCAACGTGGCCAGCGATCACAAGCGCGCATCTGCATGACCCCGATCCGGAAGTCGCGCGCACTGCGTGGCGTACCGCGGCAGGCCTGGTGCCGACCGGGCAACGCACGGCGTTGGCACACGAACTGGTGCGTGAGCTGGGCCGCGGCGACAAACACCTCCAGCGGAGTCTGAGCCGAGCGTTGCTCATGCTCGGAGACGACGCTGTGGCCCCGCTCGACGCGGCCGCGGCCCACCATCCGGACCCTGCGGTTCGCGTTCACGCCTGCGCAAGCCTCAGGCTGATCGCCGACCCGGAGGGCGCGTTTGCGCTCGATCCGGCCGATGCGGAGCGCGCAGGTGCGCCATTGCCAGACGCCGTTACATCAGCAAGTTGCCCACCACTGCTTTGATAGAATTTTTTTGGCACCCAGACGACACCGGAGACAAGTGATGCGCATCAGCGAGTTGGCCAATCGCTCCGGCGTGAGCGCGCGCATGCTGCGGCACTACGACAGGATCGGACTGGTCAGCCCATCCGGGCGTACAGAAGCGGGATACCGCGCGTATTCGCAAACCGATGCCTGGCGCCTGTTCCAAGTGGAAAGTCTGCGCGCGCTGGGCCTTGGCCTTGCCGAGGTCCGCGAGGCACTCAGCCAGCAAGCACCGCGCCCCGATGTGCTCATTGATGCGTTGATGGCACGCAGCCGCGAACGGTTGGCCGCAGAGCAAGCGTTGCTTTCCCGGCTGGCTGCCGTGGCCGCCGCGTCCCCCGAGGATTGGCCGGCCGTGCTTGACGTTGTGCAGCTGCTGAAAGGACTGGACTCGACGCATGCGCCTGAACGGCAGCGTGCTGCGTTTGACGCCGCATCCAGCGATGCCCCGCTGGCAGAACTCATCGCCCACGCACTGCTCCAGGAGCAAGAGCCGAATGTCGCGGGGGCGTTGCACTGGGCGTTGGGAAGAACCGAAGGCAGTGGCGCCAGCGTACTCGGTGCGGCGCTTCAACAGCCCGATCCGGCCACGCGCGAACGTGCCGTGCTCGCGCTGGCGAAACTCGGCGGCGCCGACGCGGTGGCGATGTTGCGTGGCGCATTGCGCGACCCCACGGAGCGCGTGCGGTACCGCGCTGCGCGGGTGCTCGGCGAATGGGGAGAACACGACGCCATTCCCCTGCTGATCGAGCAGGTTGTCGTTGGGGCGCACGATGTTGAGGCGGCCGATGCGCTGGCCGATCTCGCGGAAGACCCTGTGATTGCGCAGCAGATTGTGGCGCGTTTCGAAGCCGCGATCTCGGACGGGCATGCCGATGCTCCGGCCCGTGTGCGCATTGTTCAGGCGCTGGCGGAGATCAACGATGCGGCATCGGCCCTGCTTGCGCGCCTGGCCGCTGATGCGGACCCGGCCGTGGTGCGCACCGCGCGTTATGTGATGGGGATTCGCAGCGGCGCGCTGATGTAGCTGAGGGTGGTTCGCTCAATCTGGCCCGGTCATTCAATGCGGTCCAGGCCGCCAAAGCCCGCCCCGTCCAGCGGCATGTTGTCCGCACAGCCGTGCATCGGCAAACCCTCCGCCCATCCTGCCGCCAAGGCCCGCACGTCACGCAAGGGATCAGACGCCTTGGCGCGCTCGTTGCGGATACGGCAGGTTTCAGGATCCGTGGCGAACAGCCCGCGCGCGAAGACCCGGCCTTGCTCGACCAGCCTTGCAGTCTTGGGGCTGCGGATCTTCGCGAATTGCTGGAAGACCGCGTCCAGACCACCGTCACCGTCTGCGCCGCCCAGACACCGGGCCAAATGCCAAGCATCCTCTAACGCTTGGCAAGCGCCCTGCCCCGACGTCGGCAACGGCGCGTGCGCCGCATCGCCAACCAGCAGCACGTTCGCCCGGCTCCACGTATGCAGCGGCTCAAGATCATGCACGGCAATCCGCCGAATGGCATGCGCCGGCGTCGCACGGATCATGCGAGCGACAGGTTGTCTCCCGCAACAAACCGACGTGCCACCGAATCCATCCGGCCATCAGCGCCGATCAGCAGGTCCGGACGGATGCTGACGCCGTTGTCGAACTGCGCAACCGCTTTGCCAAGGGCATCCAGCTCCATGGCCACCGCCCGATGCCCGAACGCCACCTGGATCCCAGCACGCGCAGCATGACCCAGCAGCACGGCCTGCAAGTCCCGGCGCAATATCGTGTGGGTCGGGTATCCCATCGTCTGGTCCAGCAAGGCAATGTCGAGGCCCCCTAATGCATTGCCCGCAGCATCCTGGCGCCGCATGGTCACCGGTCGGCCACTCACCGCCTCAACGTCTTGCAGCAGCCCGAGTGCCTCCAGCACAAAGCTGGCGTTCGGCCAAAGCGTCACGCCAGCCCCCATGGTGGCTGGCGCTGCCCGGCGCTCATAGACCCGAGGGTGGTATCCCTGCTTGCGCAAGGCGAGCGCCACACTCAAACCCGCAATCCCGCCGCCAAGTATTCCAATGTCCACGCTGAAGCTCTCCTGTGCCAACGGTCCTGATGCCCGGCCAACAGCGGTGCATCGGACAAGGAGGCATCCTAGGCCCCGCCAATGCAGAGAACTAGCGTGCAAAAATGGGCTGATTTCATACCTCAAACGGGATAATCGATGCGCGATGCATTGGACCTTAACGCTGTCCGCGTCTACGCGGCGGTCGTCGACGAACAGAGCTTCGCCGGCGCATCGCGCCTGTTGGCCATGCCCTCATCCAACGTCAGCCGCCACGTTGCTTCGTTGGAGCGCAGATTGGGCGTTCGCTTGCTCGAGCGCAGCACCCGTCATCTGCGCATGACGGAAGCTGGCAAGCTGCTGTACGAGCGCGCGAAACCCCTGCTCGACACCCTGCTCTCTACGGAAGAAGACCTCGGTGCGGTGCAACGCGAACTGCGCGGCCCTCTGAGGATGTGCATGCCCGGCGAAGCACCCAGGCTGCTGGGGCCCACCCGCCCGAACCCTCATTCGAAGTCTTCAAGGACGCCCAACTCATCGAACGGCCGTTAATAACCTAGGACTATCCAATAAAAAAACCCATAAGCTTCTAAGCTTATGGGTCCATTTTTCTCAGGTTATGAGGCTATCTACACAGAACCTGTAGGTTCACAAATTAGCTGATTGGCCCCTCCATACAAATCAAAGGCTTACTCATTTTTTTTGAGACTGGGACTTCAGGAAATTTCTAAAAAGATGGAAATTTCCTATCGGAGTCACACAATAGATGAAGTAACGCCTTTGGTTGGGCCTCAGGTTTCCACCGATCAACTCTGGGCTGCCGGTGTTTGCGTGGGCAGCAAGTCTTCTACGCCTGCTTAATAGCGCTCCGGTGGGCAGCGGCATACTCACCCTGATGACTGGGAGTGAGTCATGAGACCTGCCCGTTTGTGCGCCGCGTGCGGCCACCTATTCCTCGCACGCCCTCAAGTGCCCAAGCAACGATTCTGCTCGGCCGCCGCGTGCCAGCGGGAGCGCCGACGGCGATGGCAGAAACAGCATCTTCGGACCGACACCGATTACTGGGACAACCAGGCCCGCGCTCGGGCGAGGTGGACGCAGCGTCACGGCGACTATTGGCGCAGCTACCGCACAAGCCATCCGGCCTATACCGAGCGCAATCGGCTCTTGCAGCGGACAAGAAACGATCAACGACGGGCGATTGCAAAGATGTACGCGTCAACTCCGAAAACGCCTTTGCCTTCAGGCACCTATGTGCTCCAGCGCGCGTCCGAAAATGGGATTGCAAAGATGGACGTCTGGAGGGTCCAGATCGTAGTCCTGCCGCCACCGCGCGCACCATCGAGAGTTGATTGCAAAGAGATGATGTGAGGCATGGTCTGCGGCCACCTGCTAACGTGATCTTGTGCGCTGCCCCCGTGATTCCCGACCGGGAAGAGCAGTGCCACTCGCTAGCCGGTGCTCGCCATGGCAATCGATCAATACACCAGCGCTCTTCCGATCGCGCCCCCCGCGCTTCGGGCCGCGGAGTACGTGCGTATGTCGACGGAGCACCAGCAGTACTCGACGCAGAACCAATGCGACAAGATCCGTGAGTACGCCGCTTCACGAAATATTGAGGTCGTTCGTACCTACGCCGACGAAGGAAAAAGCGGCCTGCGGATCGACGGACGGGAAGCACTGCAAAGCCTCATCCGCGATGTCACGACCGGTCACCCAGACTTCCAAGCGATCCTTGTCTATGACGTCAGCCGCTGGGGGCGCTTTCAGGATGCAGACGAGAGCGCGTACTACGAGTACATCTGCCGGCGTGCCGGCATCCAGGTCATCTACTGCGCTGAACAGTTCGACAACGATGGTTCCCCGGTCTCGACAATCGTCAAAGGCGTCAAGCGCGCCATGGCTGGCGAATACAGTCGGGAGCTCTCTGCGAAGGTGTTTGCTGGACAGTGCCGTCTGATCGAACTGGGCTTCCGGCAGGGTGGTCCCGCCGGCTTCGGGCTGCGCCGTGTGCTGGTCGACGAGCACGGTCTCATGAAGGCAGAACTAAGCCGTGGGCAACGCAAGAGTCTGCAGACCGATCGTGTCGTCCTGGTGCCGGGTCCTGAGAGCGAGGTGCGTATCGTCAATCTGATCTACAACTGGTTCATCGATGAGTCCATGAACGAGTTCGACATCGCCGCGCGACTGAACTCCATGCATGTGCGTACGGACTCGGACCGCGACTGGACTCGTGCAACTGTTAGGGAGGTGCTCACCAACGAAAAATACATCGGCAACAATATCTACAACCGCGTGTCATGCAAACTCAAACGCGCCCGTGTCGTAAACGCTCCTGACATGTGGATCCGCAAAGACGGCGCCTTTGAGCCAATCGTGGCACCGGACGTGTTCTACACCGCCCAGGGCATCATGCGAGCTCGCGCCAGGCGGTACAGCAGCGAGGAGCTGATCGAGCGGCTGCGCAATCTTTATCGGAACCGCGGCTTCCTGTCCGGCCTCGTCATCGACGAGACTGAGGGGATGCCATCCTCGGCGGTCTACGCTTATCACTTCGGTAGTCTGATACGAGCTTATCAAGCGGTCGGATTTACGCCGGATCGGGACTATCGGTACTTGGAAATCAACCGCTTCCTGCGACAACTGCACCCGAAGATTGTCACTCAAACGGAGCAAGCCATTGCCGATCTAGGTGGCATGGTCCTCCGAGACCCAGCGACCGACATCCTGGACGTCAACCGGGAGTTCACTGTATCGATCGTTCTATCGCGCTGCCAGCCGAGAACGAATGGCGGCTATCACTGGAAGGTGCGGTTCGACACGAGCCTCCTGCCGGACATCACCGTGGCGATTCGGCTGAGCAAGTCCAATGATGTGCCGTTGGACTACTACCTGTTGCCACGCCTTGACTTCGCTCGCCCCGGCATCCGACTAGCCGAGCGCAACGCCATTGAGTACGAAAGCTATCGCTTCGACACGCTGGACTATCTGTATCACATGGCTGAACGCGCGAAGCTGAGAAGAGCAGCATGAACACGCAACCGCAACCAGGCGAGATCCGGATGATTCCGATCGACCGTATCGACGTGATCAACCCACGCGAGCGGAACAGCAAGGTCTTTGACGAGATCGTTGGGAACATCAAAGCCATTGGCCTCAAGAAGCCAATCACCGTCACGCCAAGGGCCGCTGCCGACGGCAGCGAGAAATTCCTTCTCGTCTGCGGTGAGGGACGGCTCAAGGCATTCCGCTCGCTAGGAGAGGCGACGATTCCAGCGTTGGTGGTCCACGTCAGCGACGAGGACGCATTCATCATGAGCTTGGCCGAGAATATCGCGCGGCGCCAATGTCGCCCGCTCGAGTTGCTGGCGGGAATTCGGCAGTTGCGTGATAGCGGTTACACCCCCAAGAAGATTGCAGAAAAGACGGGCCTAACAACGGCCTATGTGCAGGGAGTCCTGACGTTACTCCAGCACGGGGAAGAGCGCCTGCTGATTGCTGTTGAGAAAGGAACGATTCCTCTTACAGCTGCACTCGCCATCGTTGGCGCCGGTGACGACGACAAGGCAATCCAAGCAGCGCTGCAGGAGGCATACGAATCCGGAAAACTACGCGGCAAGCAGCTGATGAACGCGCGGCGCGTTATCGAGCGGCGACAAACGCTGGGGAGATCCGCATCGCGCTACATGATCGGTCGGCGAGACGACGTGACCACGTCGAGCCTCATACGAACTTATGAAAGCGAGGTGGAACGACAGAAGGCAATGGTCCGCAAGGCGGAATTCACGCAGCAGCGATTGCTGTTTGTTGTTGGCGCTCTCCGACAGCTATTCGCAGACGAGAACTTCGTGAATCTGCTGCGCGCGGAATCCCTGACAACACTACCGAAGTACCTTGCCGAACGAGTCTGGCCCACGGGGAGCTCACCATGACAAGCGTCAGTCTGGGCTTTGTGCCTGAGCCGCTTGCCGTTCCCTTGCCGCGCATTCTTCCCTCCCGCAGAACTCCGGCGGGCCTGACCAGCACTCGAAAGTTCAAGCAGATCCTCTCGTCCATCAGCGAAGTGGGCTTGATTGAGCCGTTGACTGTAACGGCGGTGGACCAGCAGTCCGGCACCCACATCCTGTTGGACGGACACATTCGACTTCTCGCGCTACGCGATTTGGGTCACGACAACGCCTCCTGTCTAGTTGCCACTGATGACGAGGCATACACCTACAACAATCGCATCAACCGACTGTCGACCATTCAAGAGCATTTCATGATCCGTCGTGCCATTGAGCGTGGCGTCTCGCTGGAGCGTCTCGCCAAGGCCCTTTCCGTCGATACCAGCCAGATCGTGAAAAAGATGAACCTTCTGGAGGGCCTCTGCCCTGAGGCGGTGGATCTACTGCGCGACAGGCAGTTTTCGGCAGAGCTAGTGCGAGCGCTTCGAAAAATGAAACCGACACGCCAAGTTGAGTGCGTGGAGTTGATGATTGCCGCGAACAATGTCACTGTCGCCTATGCGGAAGCGCTTCTGGTTGCTACGCCAGCGGCTCGTCTCGTCGACGGAAAGAAACCGGCCAAGCTAACCGGGGTGACGCATGAGCAGATGGCAAAGATGGAACGGGAGATGAGCAACCTGCAAGAGCAGTACAAGATTGTGGAACAAACATACGGTCAGGATGTGTTGAACCTCGTGCTAGCCAAAGGGTATCTGGTGAAGCTCTTGGAGTGCGAACCAGTCCTGACGTACCTGGACCAGCATCATCCCGACCTAGTACCTGAATTCGAGTCAATTCGTGATGTTGTTTCGCTCGAGCAGTAGCATCAACCCATTCCCGGCTGGATGAGCGGCAGGGGAAAGCCTGGCGGCTGGGCTGCTGGCGCATATGCTGATGTCCAAATGGGCGATCACCTTGTCTTGTATCGGTAGGAGCGCATCTATGCCCACGCCGATCTGGCCATCATCCTGCTGTCCACTCCGGATGCGTGGGTGGGGCATCTGTGGCGTACGTCTGCTACCGTTGGTGAACAATGTCGAGATCAATCTCGGTCGCCTGAAGACACTTCATATTCCTCTGGAGTGAAACGTCGTGCAGCAATCAGCATTGCAAGCTTCCGATACTGTCTGCCCCACAGCGCCATCGGTGTACGCTTCCCGGAATCGTGACAATGCGCGCTGGAGATATGCGTCGAACAAGAGTTCGGTTGCGCACGGCGTAGATCATGGCTGCTGCTTCTTCCGCTTTTTCTTGCCGGCGTGACGGGCAAAGTCGGCGTCATGCCCGACGTTTGGCATGTTCGTCAGCGCTGCCGCCAGCGTTCCAATCCGCTTGTTCGATTCCGCTGCAAATGACAGCGTGTTATCCACTGCCGCACCCGCCGCTTTTGCAGAAGTCTTCACGCGTTCAGCCATCTCGGTAACTTCTTGCGTGTATTCAGGCTGCGTGATCCGCAACCACTGGCCTAGCACTTCCTGCACACAGTGCTGGCACAAATCGAGGCTGACCGTGCTGCAGTCGCCAAAGATCGAATCGAAGCCGCAGTCATGGTCGAATGATAGGCGCTCCTGCCACTCTCCATCGTCGGGGGTAAGCCGGCGTTTGCAGCGATCACAGGTGCATGCAGCCAACTCTTGGACGGTTCGAGTTCGGGGTTGATATTCGCGCATGGCGGACCTCGGCATTGGGACAGGTGAAAAAGAAGATTTGGCCGGGCGGAGCCTCTCCATGGCATCGTAACTGAGGTGCCGTTAGGGGTGCTGGCGCTCGCTGAGCCTACTTCCATCTGCCGAGCGCACAGCTAACGATTTTCCCCTCAGCACCATGCAAAATGCGATCTTCGCCCCGCTATGAGGTGCCGTATCGCTCTCACGCCGATCACGCATTGGCACATCTTCAGGCCGGATGTCGGCCTAGCGAAGAAAGCTAGAAAAAAGCCCACATTCGGCTTTGCGAGTAGCGAAGTAGAAAAAAATGAGTGAAGTTGTCCTCTGCGACAGGCTTGACCACAGGCACATACGCAACGCTGCTCACCGAGGATGCGGCGCTTGCCACCGCAATCAACTTTTCTACGGGCATTTTGAGATTCTCTGAGTGCGATGCCACTCTTAGGAAAAATCAGCGTACTCGCTGCAAAATGCCCGCTCGATTCGCCGCCGGCCGCATCGACCACAACACTGTTATATTGAAGGTCCGCTATTCGGCGAGTTGTAGACGTTGATGCCTGGAGTGACCACTCCACACGAATCGCTGGCTGCCGTTGGTTAATAGGGTGGTGGTTGACGCTTGCTACATGACGCGGAGCGTTGTTTTTCTATCAATTATGGTAGCCGGAAAATATCCGCAACCCCGACACAATCAGACCTTCGAAGGGTAGCGATGCAACAAATTATTGGTCAGCCTGTGCAGGGAGTTTAAAGTTCGGCCCTGAGGATACTATCGGGTCATCCCAATTTGCCTGACTTTCTATGACATTTCGATCGGATGTTTTGAACGAGGCTGCCACGCCGGCAAATGAAGGATGACTTGAGGTTCCGCCTGTATTGGTGAAGCCGGCCCGTGACGCAATTTTCTGCGCGTCTAGTGCGTAGTTGTTGCACAGACCTGACGTTCGATACCACGTTCCATACGCCCTGGGCGCGTTAATAGGTACCGTTGTCAGGAACGTTGCCGAAGCCCGCGCGGCGATCGTGAGCGGAAATTTTTTCTCGCTAGAACTACCCAATTCAGGCAACAAATTCACCATACCGTTGTTCGAATATCCCACGTATTCTGCACTTTCGATCGTAACGGGTTGAGCCGAATTGTTAAAAATAAAGAAACGCCACGTTAGCGGAATGCTCACGACGTCTCCCATGCATGTTGCAGGGCCCACCGAGGAGCCCGAGTCGATGTTCGGTTGAACGACAACCTTAACCCTCTCCGCATTCAACTCATTCGCTTTCCTCGCTTCACTCCACGATGCGATTGCAACAGCGAGAGAAATTATTGAAATTAGAATTGGCGATACCTTTGATATCGCAATATAAAATTTATTTACTTTCAAAGCGAAACTTCTTCATTGTTTAATTCTGTCGATTCTTCTGACTATCTTCGCCCGGAGGTCGGCACGCTCGAAATCAACACCGCTCCGCACGAAGTCTTGTGCCCATCGAAAGCAACCATGCGCCCTTCGATTTTGACGTTGGGGTCACCCTCCACGATCACGCAATCATGGTGTCCTGACATCGGACATGAGCATTGATCGCCAACGCGCGCCACGGCGTGCCCCATCACCTGAGAGTGATTGGCGCCTGTAATCACTTTACCGCCGTGACTGGTGCTGTCGCCCACGCGGATTACGCCACGCATCGCATGTCCTTCAGTTCTAGGCGTGAATAGATGCAGCGGCAGCGGCGATGAATACCCACGTCGCAATCCCCACCAGGCCCATTCCAGCAACAATCAACAAAGGTCCCTGTATCCATCGGCGCCCCACCAACGTTACAACCCCAGCGACGAAAGCAGCTAGGCCGCTCAGGACCAGGGCCACCAGGGCAGTTTTGAGGCCCTGAGGGCCGCCTTCTAGGAAAATCCCCATGCCACCGCCGGCCAGTCCAACCGCTACGCAGAACCAGCCGATCAGTGCGTCTGGTTGAGAATATGGCCGTGTGGCTACCTTGGCGGCTCTGCCCCGTGTGTCAGCTTTGCTGCTGGGATGCCCGGCACCACCAGCCACTTGTTCAGTCATTGTTGTTCTCAATCCAAAAGTTGACTCACTGCCGAGGGGGCGGACTTGCCATGCTTCCACCTCCATGCAACCTTGGCTTTGTAAGACAGAGAGACTCAGCCCCCTGGCATCCTCGCCCGGAACGGATTGGCACCGCGATGCTTGGTACTAGCCGCCTTGTCTGCCTCGTTCGGCGGGCTAACCATGACGATGGTGGCATCCCGGTTCTCAGTAAGGTTGACTGTTGCGCTGGCACCGCCTTCTTCATAGCCGGCGATGGTCGCCAAGCCAATCTGCACGAGTGCCGAACTCACACCGGTGTTGCCGAGGCGGCGCCCGATGTCATAGCCCTCTTTCACATGGTCGAGTTCGATCCCTTCGGCATTACCGTGCAACGCTTGTGTCAGCGGAATAACCCATTCGCGATCCAGCGTAGTGTCGTAAAACACGCGTACAGGTTTGGTCCCCGCTGGCAGCGTAGCCATGGCCTTCGCCCAGCCTTCTTTCACAGCTTCAACCTGACCAGTCCGCTTCAGAGGCTTGCCTTCACCGTCGGCGAGCTTGACATGCACGGGGCGGTGCAAATAGCCGAGACGCGGGGCTTCATCGAACTCTTCAAGCTGCCAGTTGGTCCAGCGCACAGGCAAGTACGGACTTGGCTTGAAATCGCCAGGCCCCTTGTTGCCGATCTGATTCCATAGTGCCGGAAGCTTTGCCGTCCACCAGTCCGCTTTCATGGTGGTGCCTCCAATCACCGAACCTGCGGTCTTGTCGTCTTCGTCTTGGAAGCGCTCATCTTCCTGCCAGTAGAAGTTCCATAGCTTGACAACATCGAACTGGGTCTTGTCATTGTCGATATCAGCTGGGACATCAGAGACCACGAACGGTCGCACCCGTTGGTCGACGCGATCGCTGCGCGTCACCAGCAGGGACACCATGCTATTGGGCACCGGTGGAATGTAGGCACCAAGTGGTTCTTTAGGTGTGCCTGGTGTGTTGAGCAGGCTCCGGAACAACATGCCGTCCTGCGTGACAACCATCGCAGCGGGCACGTCTGGATGGTCATCGAAGAATTGAAATAGCCGATCAAGCGCGCTTACCGCATTGTTCGTATTCTCCGCGTGCAACTGTAAAAATAGCGTTACGCCGAGCCCCGCTTCCTGACGCGCGTCGGCGATCTCGTAGGCTGCACCGTTCTTCCGACTCTTGTCTTTCGGGGGCCCCATGATGATGACCGGTAGCGGCCAGTGATCTACGGCCTCAACCGCAGCGTATTTAAACGCAGCCCCTGCATCCACTGTAGAAAAGACTTTTCGCAGATCTGGCGTTTCCCCATAGTGCTTCGGCTCTTGCGGCAAGACCGAAGAAAAGTTATCAGCCTTCTCCGCAATCCGTTTCCATGGTGTGTCTTGGTGATCGCCATTGATAGCCATCCCCAGACCACGAACTTCGAGAGCATATTGCGACCCGGTTCCAGCCAAAATGCCCTGACTCGCAGCGTGCGCGCTTGAGGCCGCCGCCGGCGCCGCTGCGCTTGCCCCCATGGAAGCACCGCTCACGCTGGCAACATGGCGCCACACCCAATGGCCCGCAAACGCCACGGCCACCACTCCAACAACGACAAGCAGACCGTTGCGAATCGCGTCACGCATACCCAATATCTCCATGCCGGTGCTCTTCCAGTACTGATACGAGCCGATCAGAATAAATGCCACCCAGAACAATGCCAACAACAAAAGGACAGCCAGATAGGGGCGCAGCCTGGGTCGAGAGGATGCAATCACTGCTGTCATTTCCGCTTCTCCCGATCTCGGTAGGTCTCTGGATCAACCAGTTTTGGTGGTTTTTTTGAGACCAGCTCCGTGGGAAATTTTCCCTTCTTGTAATACAGAAAACTCGCCTCCACTAGCGCCCTGGATCGGGGGCTCAGGCTGCCATACTTCGGATTGTTCTTTATTGCGTCCCACTCCTTCTGGGTAATTTTCCAGTCGGAGATTGCAATCAAAAGGTTTCGCATATCCTTGTCGTCCAAGCTACGCGCCTGCCCAATTGCCACGTCCATTGCAGCGACCCGACGCATGTTGTCCGCGTCGCGCAGGATGGCCGAATGGTACGAATTGCCGTCCCACGCTTTCTTATCGGACTCCAAACGCTCGCGCACCTCGTTAGGTGTCTCCTCACGCTCGTAGCTGACCTGGAAGACGCCGACCACCGGGCGAACTTCGGACGTGTGGTCCTCTGGATCCGGATATTGCGCGTTGAACCAGGCCTTCATCGCCGCAACGTTGCCGGCTATCCCCTTGGGGTAGTTGGTCGGAAACGGCTTGTACTTCAAGCCGGCGTCGGGATTCCCGATCATCACATCACGCGAGACATGATCGGGTCGGTCTTTCCCGTCCTTAGTTGGCGTGCCTTTGATTGCTTCTTGCCCATAAAGATTAGGCACATAAGGCGGCACGATTTCCTCACCATTGACGAGCCGTTTTTCCTTGCTGATTACCGTGTCGTAATACTCTGGCGCCTTGCCCACAGTGCGAGGCTGTGGCTTGTCCCCCGCCCACTCGTCGAGAGATTTTGACCACAGGCGTTGGCGGAACCCGATCTTCTTGAGCGCATCCATCGCAGGCAACGTCGTTTTAGATTTGACTGGAACACCAAGAATCTTGCGAGTGCCCTGCCATTCCTCATCGATGGTGTCGGGCACGCCGTGGGTGCCGATCCCTTTGATGTTGGGCAAGTCCACAGTGTGGTCTTCGGTACAGAAGTACAGGTAGACCTTGCCCCGGTTGTCCCGCTCAGAAAACACGTGCGTGGAACCGTCCTTGTCGAGGCGAATTGCTTTGCTCTTTTCTGGGGACCACTTCAATCCTGTTCGGCCACCGTAGTTGCAGTTGGTTGCTGCCAAGTCGCTCAGCGCCGGAACAGCATGAGGCTTCGCTGTCACCTGCGAGACAATGTTAATCAGCGTGTTGAGCTTGCCCCGTGTGGTGTAAGGCGTCGCGCTCGGCTGAGCCACACTTGCCAGCGCCGGCTCACCAAGACCATATGGCGTGTCGACCATGATGACGCAATCGGCGCAGCGAGAATGCCCCTCTACCAACAGTGCCTGAGCTAGCAGGGTAATCAGCGTCCCCTGGCTGTGCGCCATAATTGTGATGGTCTCGTTGGGATCGACGGCGCGAATCTCCCTGACAAGCATGGCCAAGCGTTCAGCAGCGAGCACGAAGTAGTGCCGGTGCGGGCTATCGCTGCTGTATTGATAGTCACTCATCCCGAGGGAAGCGGCCCAGTTGGCGGCATTTCCGTACCAGCCTGGGTCATACATTGCCGGGATGCTGGTGGTGGCGTTGTTGAACATACCGCCACTCTTACCGAAGTGCTTGCTCAGCCGATTTCCGGCCTTGTCTTGGTATTGCCCACGTAGGGTGACGGGGTTCTTCTCGCCTCCCTTGATCTCGTCGGGAGCTGCGCGATAGCCCCAGTAGAACGGGATCAACATGCTGTTCGTCGCGCCCGAGCCGGAGGCCACTTCGGTGCGCTGGTAAAGATATGTATCCGGGTCGTACTTGATATCCTTCAACCGGTCAAAGCCTGGTTGACCATACTTGACGTCTTTCGCCGCTGAGAAAGCGACACCGTACTGTCCAGGTTTCAGATCGTTTCGGTTCAACCGCTCGTTGAGCCCTGCACATAGCCCCGCCTCGACGATGCCGTGGCTGGCACCCGGATCATTCACACCGTGTAGAAAAATCACGACGCCTGGACGATCACGCGGAACTTCCACGTTGCGGTCTGCTGCACGACAGGAGTGCAAGATACCCGCCGAGTTGGCAACCACATTTTTGTTCTGGTTGGTCTCTGCCATAAATCTGCCGTCTTCAGGGTTGGCGTTTAAATACGTCGAGGTGGGCGATGCCCATTACTTGGTCCCGCAAGAGTGTCGTCCTTCCGTCCGCGTCGCTCTTGCCTTCGACGAGCGTCCCATCCGGCAGCTTCACCCGGTGTGGTTGATTGGCAGCAATCGCTTCGGTCTCGCCGGCGTAGTGCATTCGGAAGCGCTGATCGGTCGGCGCCTTCGCAAAGGCGGTGCGCTCGGCCTGAACCGTAGAAGGGCCGCCCCAATCATGCGAAGCGGCCAGAATCTTGGCGGCATCGTTGGTGCCCAGCGTGACACCACCACCAATCTTGATATAGCTGCCGTCCTCGGCCACCAAGCACAGCGTCTTGCCCGAAATAACTACGTTGCCCTCGTTGGAGGTGAGCTTGATGTCCTTCTGGGCAGTTGCCGTAAACGTATCGGCCTGCGCCTGCAGAACAAGCGGTCCCTCGTTGGCAACGGCTTGAATGCCTTCCCCTCGCGCAAACAAGTGCATGCCTTGCCCAGCGGTCGCGTTCAGGCGCTGGCCACCCACCAGCTGCAGGTGCTGTTGGGCAACCTGATCGATGTTCTCGCCTGCGTAGGTCACATGGGTTTTCGGGGTGAGGTTGACCGAGCCGGCCGCCGCGCCGACAGCAAGAATTGCCTGCGCGTCGTCCATGGCGCCAGCCTTGACGCCGGACGGGTCCCAGTTCTTCAGAGTGGCCGCGAGTTTGTCTTGTGCAGCGGTGTCGCCCGGCTTGCCGCCATGCTGGCCGGCATAGTCGCCCAACGACTTGAACAGGTCCATGCACTCACCCAGCAACTGATTCAGTTCGTCGCGGTCCAGTTGATGGCCGGCCTTGAGCGCGTAGGTCGTCAGCAGAATGCCCTTGGCTGCACGCAGCGCCGCTGCGGCTCCGGTGGCAAGCTCGGCACCCTCACCGCGATCCTTACCGCTGCCGTCCGTGCGCGGGTGTGTCAGATAGCCGAGGTTGAGTTCACTCGTCGCGTGTGTGCTGGCGAGCTGGCTGCTGACTTGGCCGGACGTATCGTCAAAGCGGACTTGGCCATAGCCGGAGCCATTGATCTCCTTGGACTTGATCCCGGAGAGATACCGGTTGCCGGGCAGCGAGCCTGTATTGCTGAAGGTGGCCGGCATGTTGACCGCCCCACTCAACACGGCCGCGATGTAGGGCCTATCGGGGTCGCCATTGGCGAACGCCACCAAGACCTCCATGCCAGCGCGCAACGGCATGTTGATGCCGTACTGATGCCCTGCCCACACGTTACCCAATCGCACCCAGGCACTGTCGCGCTCGGTTCCGCTTGTTCCGGCGCCTTGCGCGTGCGCGTGGTCTTCTGCGGTCAGCCCCTGGAACTGCAGCTTGAAGCGGCCCATCTCGTCGCAGTGCACTTCCTCGCCTTGCGGCCCCACCACCACGGCGCTCATCGGTTCGGTACGTGGCAGGTCGATGCGCGGGTCGTAATCCGGTGTCAGCGGAACGCCACGGAGAACGCAGGTGAAGGTGTTCTCATAGCGCACTGGGGCATCGCTTTCTGCCGCCACTTCAAGATGCCAGCCATTGGCATCGGCCAGGGCCCGCGCCGGGCCCTCCAGTTCCTTGGGAAAGTTGTTCGCGGCGCGCTGGTGCAGGCTGGCAACGACGAACTCCCGCTGCTTGGGCTCGCGCTTGTCGACCTGAGAATGGCCAGTCAACGTGAACCAAAAACCGGGGGCCAAGTTGCGCACGTCACTGGCCGCATGCACGCACGCCGCCCGGCGCTCATGCGCCTGGATGCGCAGCTTGCCCAGCCGCTCGTAGTCCTCGCGCGAGTCGCCCGCGTGCGGCCGGTCGATCGATGCATCCGTCAGCAAGCTCGCCAGATCGTTGCCGGCCTTACCCTGGTCGATCAGCGTACTGACCTCCACGCGGTCCACCTTGCCGGTCTCGTGGTCGGGACTGGCACCCCGAATGGAACCCGACACAAGGCTGCGTGCCTCGCCCCACCGGGTAATCGAGTCGCGTGTCTTGACGGTGGCGCCGTAGTGGTAGGGCACAGTGCCGGCCGGAGACTGCGGCAAGCGCATCGGGTCGTCGCAGAACACCAGCGTGTGCACTGGCGTATCGCTGGATGCGCCGTCGCGCGTGCCCGCCTTGACAAAGCACCAGATGCCTTCGTGCCGGCTGAGTCGATCGAGGAAGCCTGAGTCGGATTCGTCGAGTTGGAGCGTCTGCGCACGCACGGGATAGCGGCTGCGGTCCAACAGCAATTCGAAGTCGAACATCCGTGCCATCGCGCTGCTGCGTTCCCGCCATTCGCCCAGCAGCGTCTCCAGAATCTCCGGCACGCTCTTGCCAACGAAAACGCGCATGTTGCGGCGCCCACGCATGAGTGACATGGCGTCACTCACTGTCAGCCGGTAGCTGGCGAGCGTGCCATCGAAGGCACCGGCCTGCACGTCGGTGACGATGCCGTTGACCGGGTACAAGGCGCCCTCGTCGGTCGCCAACTGGATCGACACGGGTAGCCCGAGCAGCTCGTGCAGCGGCAAATCCGAACGCTCGGAGAGGCAAACCACCTGCGCCTGAAGGCCGGCGCACAGTCCTTGCCGGATGTCGGCGTATTGCGGCACCAGCGTCTCGGCCGCCTGGCTAGCGGCACGGCCCCAATCCAGGCGGATCGCGCGGCGGTTCTGGTCAAGCGCACGCAGCAGTTCGGTCGAATTCACGTCAGCATCACCCATCGATAAAAATGGCGGGCGGGCATTGGCACGCCCCCATAGTGGGCGCGCTTCGGCATCAGCGACGCGATACGGGCAACCGAAGGCTCATCAAATTTGAGATTTAATAAATCGAAATTCAGATATTCGAAATATTAAATTTGCACCCGCCGCGCAGCCAACCTTTGCACACCCACCTATCCGGGAAAACCCAGGATTTTTTTATTGGCAGGCGAGAATACCCATCGCGATAATCGGGCGCAAGGGTACTTTCGTACCGGTTTTGATGTGCAACAGGTACGCGCAGAGGCCGCGATGGACCAAGATTAATATTCGACAACAAAACAAGCGGAATTCCTCAGGATGGGGAAAACCGTGACACGAAAAATCAGTTCAACACGCGCCCCGCATGCCCATGGCCTCCCCGACCGATATTCGGTGTGGGCGAAGCGGTTGGCAAGATGGCCGTTTTCTGAATCCCCTACTCTGGAAATTGGCGTTGGCCCCGGGGGCATGCGGCTTGCATCACAATCAGACCGCACTCACCCAACAACCGCCGTGCAGCACGGCCACGCCATGCCCCATCTCACACTGGAATACTCCGCAAACCTGAACGCCTTTGACGCCAAAGCGACCTTGATTGCCGTGAATACGGCCCTTGCCGCCACCGGGCATTTTGTTGAGGCGGACATCAAAAGCCGAAGCCACCGGTGCGACACGTTTGCCGTGGGCACCGCCAGCGACCCGCGCGCATTCGTACACGCAGACCTCGCGATCTTGAGCGGGCGACCGCTCGAGACCAAGCGCGAACTGTCGGCAGCTGTGTTGGCGGTCTTGCAAGCGCAGTGCAGCGCGCCGGCGGGCGTACACCTTCAGCTGTCTGTGCAAGTGCTTGAGATTGAGCGCGAGTCGTATGCGAAGGTGAGCATCGACGCGCACGCTTGATAGATGGGCACCCCGCCCGTCTCGGGGACCGTGTTGCTGTTGTTATGGCTTTCGCCAGCGCGCTCTATGTGCGGCGCATAAACGAAAAGCACCCGAAGGTGCTTTTTGTTTTTTTCTAGTTGGAAAACGGAAGCCGCGCCCTTATCCAGTCAATTGTTGTCGGCGGCATAGCAATGGTGTGGTCTGCCTGCTCTTCATCATCCTGGTAGGTAATGCTGTTCTTTTCTATGGTAAGCGGTTCATGCCCCGGCTTGCCTTCCCAAAAGACCTTGTAATGCCTTCTCGCTAGAACTTCGCCTTGCTCGTTTGTGACGGTGAGGACAACGGCATCCATACTGTCACCGAAGAAATGGCTATTATTAGCACCGCTCCCACAAATTTGGATGGTGAATTTCTTACCATCAAACTCCTTCACACCACCATTCAGCTTGTCGCTGTAGTTGTAGCGTTGGCAATCGGTGTAGTCATGGTTCCCACGCAGGAACAAGAGTGCAGCACCAAACATCAACAAAACAATCGCTGCACCAATGATTAATTTCCGCTTCAGCGGCTTCTTCACATCGGCTCTGATGGTCGGCATATCGTTTCCAGCTTGAATTGAATAGGTTTGCTCAGCTTGAGCAGCTGTGGCTTGCTATAGATCATGAAGTCGCCACCACGGTTGTGCTTCTGGCGCCATTCGTTGTAGCTTTTGTTGTAGACGGGATAATAAACGTTTCTCTCCAGAAGCTTTCTGAAGCCTGGCCGCTTATCAACTGGCTTATCCACTGGATCACGTGGCAAGTAGGTTGTTTCTGTGATTTCTGAGTTGCCCATCTGTGTATGGAGCTTCTTTCCATCAACTAGATCGCTGACGGCTGCACGATAAGAAAGAATCATGTCCTTCTTATTCCAATGCCCAAGGTACTGGCTGTTCCCATCCCCTTTGTCATTGAAAGAGTAGTTGTCCTTCAGGTACACATAGATGTGGGTAATGCTGGCCGTTGCATCAACACAATACGCCTTGGTTTGTGCTTTGCTATCGTACTGAAAGTACTTCTCAGCAGACACCTCGACTTTCCCAATCGCAGCATAAATATTGAAATTTCCCAGCGCTGCCGTGAGGTCCGTCAGGAGCAACCCATCAAGGGTGGCACTTGTTGGGATATCCTGAAACTGGAACTGCCAGTCAAGGTGAAACTGCCTTTCGTCACGAGTAAAGGGCGTGACATCAAAAGAAAGGTCCACCGAACCTTTATCAACGAAGACACTCCTTATCTGCCTAGCAACTTTCTTCTTGGCTTCTTTCGCAGCGTTTGGCGAGTAGATTTTCTGAGAAACAAGCTCATCATACCTTTTCTGAACACTTCCAAATTTCAACACCCAATTGAGGGTTACGGTTGTGTCGTCAATAGGCTGTATAGAGTTGGGATCATCGTTATAGATATGCTTGGGGTTAGCAAACCACTCCCTGGCAATTTTGGCAGCAATCGGCCAGCCAATGTTATCCATAGCTTTTGGGACATCTTGAAGATCGAACTCAGGAATCTTGTCACGGTCCTCTGCTTCGAGCTCCTTAGGCTGAGGCTTAGGTGGTTCCTTCGGCTGTTGTTTGTTGGCCTGTTCAGCAAGCAATTTCTGGCGTGCAGCTTCCGCTTGCTGAGCCTTGATCTGCTCCGCTGTAGGCTTGGGTGGTTTGGGAGGCGGAGCTTTGCCAGGCGCTGGCCGCTCATATGAGATGGTTTGGAGGGTATTGATGGGGACTGCGCCACTAATGACCTGCCCCCAATAAACCGGTCCAGCGGGAAGCTAGTAGAGTCCGTTTTCGGAGAGGAAGACGGACATGAAGAAGCGGTTTACGGAAGAGCAAATCATCGGATTCCTGAAGGAAGCCGAGGCTGG